>Ga0070662_100000003_pt1 | contig 239813 bp, 223 predicted proteins | sample KBSC53metaG_FD_65648 | JGI IMG/M metagenome (GOLD analysis project Ga0070662, IMG submission 65648) | Corn rhizosphere microbial communities from Kellogg Biological Station, Michigan, USA - KBS C5-3 metaG | ecosystem: Host-associated > Plants > Roots > Rhizosphere > Soil ...
ACCTACCCCGCCTGGTTAATTGTTCACTTCTTAAACCCTTTGTGTTATGAAAAAGTTGATCCTTTTAGCTGCGTGCCTTTGTTTTCTGTCTGCATCCGCACAAGTAAAGCTCCCCCTAACCAAAACTGTCGACAGTACCGATACCTATTTCGGCGTTACTTATAAAGACCCGTACCGATGGCTGGAGCATATTAAGGACCCATCAGTGGAAAATTGGTTCAAACAGGAGGCCAATTATAGCAAATTTGTGTTGAACAATATCTCGGGCCGCGATGAACTCATCGCCGAATGGAAAAAGCTGGACAAGCTGCAACCTCCACAAATCAGCGGCAGAACCTACATGAAAGGGCGTATATTTTATCGCAAAACTATGCCGGGACAATCGGTTGGAAAACTGTATTACCGTGAAAACCTGAGCGGAAAAGAACAGTTATTGTTTGATCCCTTAACCTATATCAAAGGCAAAACGTTATCCATTCAAAATTTCATCCCCAGCTTTGATGCTAAATATGTGGCCATTGCCTATTCGGAGAATGGCGCCGAAATAGCTACCATCCGCGTAATGGATATGACTACCAGAAAGTTTACGAAAGATAAGCTTTACCCAACTGCTGGTGTTCAAGGCTGGGGTTTCGACAATAAATCACTACTGTATATGTGGCTAAAAAGCGCCGACAACAAAGACCCACAGGCACGTCTGAACCCTAAAACCAAGTTACATGTTATAGGCGGTGCAAGTAAAAACGACGTCGACTTCTTCAGCAATGCCATTTATCCTGAGCTGAAGATTGAGCCTAAAGCTTATCCGTTTGTTTTTGTAACCAACGATAATAAAAACTATGTTTTCTCTGGTGTAGGCACGGTTCAGCCTGAGTTTGAGTTATACTACGCACCTATATTGCAATTCCATTCGGGAAAGATTCAGTGGAAAGTACTATGCACCCCGAAAAACAAACTGGTGCGCGGTCTGGAACTGGTTGGCAACAAGGTGTTTGCGATTACTTATGACGGCGCTAAGAATTATAAGCTGCTTTCAACCGATCTGAAAAACGTCGACTGGGAACATGCTCAGGTTATCGCCGAAGAAAAAAGCGACTTAACTCTTGAATACATTACCCATAGCAAAGATTATTTGTTTATGGTATACAGCGATGGGATAAACAACCACGTATCAAAATACAACCTTGCCACAGGCAAAACTTCGGAAGTAAAATTGCCTTTTTCGGGCACCGCCGGGTTATTCTGCGTAAACAATAAAACCAATGATTGCACCGCAGGCATCACTTCGTGGAACAAGCCCTATACCGAGTTTGATTTTAATGCCGCTACTGAAGTGTTTACTCCCGGCGTATTCAATAAAGCGCCGGTTTACCCTGATGCTTATAAAAATCTTGAGGTAAAAGAAGTGGAAGTTAAAGGACATGACGGCGCAATGGTGCCTCTATCTATTATCTACAAAAAAGGCACTAAGCTGGATGGCAATAATGTTTGCCTGATGGATAGCTATGGAGCTTATGGTTACAGTATGGTGCCTTATTTTAGTACCCTTGAAACTGCACTTGCGGTAAAGGGAGTAGTGGTTGCCTACCCGCATGTGAGGGGCGGCAGCGAAAAGGGCGAAACCTGGTACAGGGCAGGTTATAAAGCTACCAAACCCAATACCTGGAAAGATTTTAACAGTTGTGCCGAATATATGATAGCACAGGGATATACCAACCCAACCAAACTGGCCGGGACAGGCACCAGCGCCGGGGGAATTTTGATAAGTCGCGCCATTACCGAACGGCCCGACCTGTATGCCGCTGCGATTTGCAATGTAGGTTGTGCAAATGCGATGCGATTAGAGTTCAGTGCAAACGGGCCGGTAAACATACCCGAGTTTGGCACTGTAAAAGACAGTGTTGAATGCAAAGCCCTGTACGAAATGGACGGTATGCAGCATGTGGTGTATGGCACCAAATATCCCGCGGTTATTTGTGTTACCGGTTGGAACGACCCTCGCGTAGTGCCGTGGGAGCCCGGAAAGTTCGCTGCCGCATTGCAGAATGCATCCGCATCCGGTAAACCTGTAATTCTGAAAGTAAATTATGACGACGGCCACTTTACCGAAGATAAGAATGTGACCTTTGCCAACTTTGCCGACCAGTTCGCTTTTGTGCTATGGCAATGCGGTCACCCGGATTTTCAATTAAAGAGTGACAGAAGTGCGAGCGTGAACAAGTAAAGATATCACAAGCTCCCCCCTTGGGAGGGCAGCTATATATAGCCTTGCCCCAATTCAGATCTCTCCCATTCAGGGAGAGATTTTTTATGCCGATACCAACCCTGCCAAAAAGACAATTTGTAACAACGGTATGCGTTTTGCAATCAAAATAGTAAATTCAACCTTTAAATAAGAACATAAAAAATGAAAACATCCTACATTGTTATAATTGTAATCGTAATTATCCTGTTTATTGGCGGCTGCGGCTGCGTATCGAGCTACAATGGTATTGTAAGCCTTGACCAGAATGCACAGTCTAAATGGGGAACTGTTCAAACCGACTATCAGCGCCGTGCCGACCTGGTTCCTAACCTGGTTGCCACTGTAAAAGGTGTTGCTAATTTCGAAAAAAGCACTTTGGTTGAGGTGACCAATGCTCGTGCCAGAGCTACTTCAATCCAGGTTGATCCAACAAAATTAACACCTGAAACCATTCAGAAATACCAGGCAGCACAGGGACAATTAAGCAGCGCATTAAGCCGCTTACTGGTTGCTTCTGAACGCTATCCTGAATTGAAAGCCACTGAAAACTTCAGCGGATTGCAAGCACAACTGGAGGGTACTGAAAACCGTATAGCTGTTGCAAGGCGCGATTTCAACGAAGCGGTCCAGCAATACAATACCAAGATCAAATCGTTCCCGACAAATTTTATTGCAAGGATGGGCGGCTTTACTGAGAAAGGTTACTTCCAGGCAGATGCCGCTGCAGCAAATGCACCTAAAGTTCAGTTTTAATTAGCGAATGAGTGAGTTAGTGAATGAGCGAGTGATAAAACAATTCACTCATCCACTAATTCACTAAATCAATCATTATAAACACATGCCTATATTTAATGAGGATGAACAACAACGTATCCGCAGGGCTATAGAGGATGCCGAAAGGCACACTTCGGGCCAGATACGTGTTTGCATCGAAAAAAACTGCAATGAAGAGGTGCTCGACCGCGCAGCCAAATATTTCCATCAGCTGGATATGCACAAAACCAAGCTCCGTAATGGCGTATTGATCTATGTGGCAACTGTCGACCGAAAATTTGCCATTATTGGCGATCGCGGTATCAATAAAACTGTTCCGGCTAACTTTTGGGACGATGCCAAAGAGAATATGCTTAACCATTTTAAATTTGGCGACCTGGTTGAGGGTATTGTTACCGGGCTCAAAATAGCCGGCGATCATTTGCAAAAATACTTTCCGCACGAAGCTAACGGCACCAATGAATTGTCCGATGACATAGCCTTTATGGACGGCGAATAAAACCTAAGATCATGTTCAAGAAATTAATATTGTTTTTCTGTTTAACGCTGTGTACACTGTTCGCTTTCGCACAACAATTGCCTGAGAAGTCAAATACACTGGTTACAGATTATACCAACACGCTTTCGGACGCTGAACAACAGCAACTGGAACACAAACTGGTCGCCTTTGACGATTCTACATCTACCCAAATAGCGGTAGTAATCATGAAATCAGTCGGCGACTATGACATTAACGACTACGCACAACGATTGGGCCGCGCATGGGGTATTGGCCAGAAAGGCAAAAACAACGGCGTTGTTGTATTGGTCGCTATCGGCGACCGCAAGGTATCCATCCAAACCGGCTACGGTGTGGAAGCTGCCCTACCCGACATCGTTACGCACGAGATCATTCAAAATGATATCCGGCCTAACTTTAAAGCAGGCAACTATTATGCAGGTCTTGACGCGGGCACCAACGATATTATTAAGTATGTAAAGGGCGAGTACAAGTCACCCAAAAAACCAGAACAAGTTAAGAATGTTGGTGGCAGCGCTGTTATACTCGTCATTATCGTTGTAGTGATACTGATCATTATTTTCCGTAATCGCGGCGGAGGAGGGCATATTATTGACAGCCGTGGAGGAGCAAGTCCGTTCTGGTGGTTCCTTGGTGGCGCTATGCTTGGTCGCGGCAGCGGCGGCTGGGGAGGTTTTTCCGGTGGAAACGATGGTGGCAGCTGGGGCGGTGGCGGAGATAGTGGCGGAGGCTTCGGTGGTTTCGGCGGCGGCGACTTTGGCGGCGGCGGCTCGAGCGGAAGTTGGTAGGTTAGAGATTAGAGATCAGTTAATCAGAGATTAGTGATGTATCAGCGAGATTACTTATTAACTGAAGCCCGGAAATTGGCGCTACTTTTAGCAAAACTAATGAGCCTGAAAGCCGAAGAAGAATATGATGAGTATGTCCGGCAGTTTAATGATGCGTTGCAAGATGAATACGGCGTTGAGCTTAAGGAACTGCTTAATTTAAATGAAGCAGAGTTTATTATCTTCATAAACTCTGCGGGATATAGCGCCGAAAAATTACATGCTCTAGCTCAGATGCTTTATGTATCTGCAGAACCACTTAAGATAGATAATGAAACCGGGCTTACCCTGAGAAAGATCCTGATTATTTTTGACCTCCTGGAACAACGAGATCGCCAGCTATCCTTTGAAAACATCGAAAAAAGAAAAATCATCTATAAACACCTTATTAAAATCCATGAACGACCTTAAGTGGAAAAAACTTTCCTCCCGATATATACATAAAGGCCCTTGGGCTACACTGCGGACGGACAAATGTGTAATGCCAAGCGGGCATGTGGTTGAAGATTATTATGTACTCGAATACAGTAACTGGGTAAACGCAGTTGCTATCACCGAAGATAATAAAGTATTGATGGTGCATCAGTACCGTCATGCTGCCGAGATCGTTTCGCTGGAGATTCCCGGTGGTGTCATCGATCCGGGGGAAGAACCACTACAAGCCATGCGCCGTGAATTGCTGGAAGAAACCGGCTACCAGTTTGATGATTTTGAGTTACTTTCTGTAGTCTATGCTAACCCTTCTACCGCTAATAATCATACCTATTGCTATTTGGCCAGGGGCGGTAAAAAAGTGCAGGAACAACATCTGGACGAACAGGAAGAGATAGTAGTAGAAGAATTCACCCTGGCCGAAATTAAAGATCTGTTGCTTAACAATAAAATAGCCCAGTCATTACATTGTACCGGGCTGTTTTATGCGTTGATGAGGTTAGGTGAGCTTTAAAATCAGCTTTTTTGCGGGTATTTGTTCTTCAGATATTTTAATATCTCCGGAAAAAACTCTGCGAAGTCTTTATACTTATCACTTTGCAGATAATTGTCGTAAATGAAAGGCACGAGATCTTCCACATAAATAAAATCGCTCGCGATTTCGCGCGCTTGCTGGCGCTTAAAGGCCCGTTCACTACGATACTTTTTGTACAGCACCGCCGAGATTGACCTGACCATGTTCTCGTCAAAACAATAAGCCCAGGTATCGATATTATTTCGTTTCATACCTGGATCATTCTTATTAAAAAGATAAGACAATCCATCAATCTGCAGCCTATACTTTTGAAGTAGTTGATTGATGTACACATGACTTCCTTCGTGCCAAACCAGGTAATCAAAATCCTTGAACTCAAAATATGGATCTTTCTGATCATTCCCTTCCCTATTAAAATAACCGGTATTGTAAACCAGCCAATCAGAGAACTGCGGATTAATCGTTTTGGTCATAATAGCGTGTGAGCCCCAGCTATTCAGCGGGTCGATACAGATGTACCAATGCACATCCGAATTATAGTGGTAAAAATCCTTCAGCTTTTCAATCAACTTATCTGAATCGACTTTCGCTTTCAAATCATCACCCCACCGATCATAACGCGTCTTATGTTTCTGATAAAAATCCCAAAATTTGGTATCGTAGAAAAAGTCTTTGCAAAGCTTAATATACTCCAACACATTTTCTTTACCATACATTTTATACCAGTTCAAATCGGTTGGCTCGTAGATTTTGATATTCGGGAAATCGCTCATACACCAGCCCAATTCCACCAGGTCGGTATAAGTCTTATCAAAGGAGATTACTTTTTTCACCGCCGGGTGATCCTTGTATTTACCAAAATACTCAAGCGTCTCCTTACTGTAAGCTGATGAATTGGGTTGTGGATATTTATTGCCCAATACCTGGATGATGGTAAACAACTCAACGCCCGGATGCACGGTTACCTTAAGCTGATCCTGGCAAAAAGCCGACAAAGGTAACAGGGCGATTAGCAAAATGCTGAATGACTTTTTCATTGTGATCGTGATTTTCAGTAAAAATCAGATCAGCTTATCACTTTATAAGAATGCAATTGACGAACATACCTTTATCAATGACGAAACTCTTATTTGATTAAAAACTGGTTTCATCACTAAAAATCGGCAGTTCGTACATTTTATAAGAACAGCATTTAAATGCTGTGTATATTTAATCGATGAAGCGGAAACTGGTCATATACCTGCATATTACTGTCTGGAGTTTAATGCTGGTCAGTAATATATGGTTCGCTTACCTTAGAGATCAAGCCACTCCCGATCGCGCCGCCGGCATACTTTCTTTTGCCAAAATTGTAATTATTCAAACAGGTTACCTCGTCATACCTGTTTTCTGTTTTTATTGCGCTTATTATTTTGTAGCTCCTCAATTATTTGTTGCAAGGAAATATTTAAAGGCCATCCTGCTATTTCTGCTCACTGTAGCCGGAGCAGTAGTTTTGCGATATTCAATAGAATATTTTTTTTTCCTGCCAGTACTGAGCTTCGACAATTACAAGGGGCATCCATGGCCAGCGTATGATTTTGTTGAAAATGTATTCTGGTACTATTTTCCGAAATACTTTATATATGGACTAATGTACTTCTTTGCAGAAAACTGGTACAAAACCAGGCAATTGCAGCAGGAGTTGCAAAAAGAAAAATCCGCCGCCGAACTGGCTTTCTTACGATCGCAGCTTAACCCTCACTTCTTATTCAATACACTGAATGATATTTACTCGCTTACTTATCAAAAGTCGGATCAAGCTCCAGAGGCCGTACTAAAATTATCTGAGCTTTTGCGCTACATGCTTCGCGAAGGGACCGAAGATTTCATGCCGCTGGCTCAGGAGATCCAATATCTCGAAACACTTATTAAGCTACAACTGATCAGCGCTAAAGGGAACGCCTACATACAAATGGATGCCGACGGTGCACTGGGTGAGTACACAGTGGCTTCTCTTCTTTTTGTCTCATTTGTGGAGAACGCTTTTAAACATGGGGTGTTAACTGATTCGTCAAACCCTGTCAGTATAAAACTGGTGACAGACGATGGAAATATTTCGTTCTCGGTTTCCAATAAAAAGAACCAGGACCAAAAGGATAAGACAGGTGGTATCGGGCTCAACAACGTCCGCCGCAGGCTGGAATTGATGTATCCCGACAGGCATCAATTAGAGATTGTTGACGACGAAGTGCATTATAACGTTAATCTGCTACTGAAAACCGCATGAGTATCCGCTGCCTCATCATTGATGATAAACCACTTGCCATTGATATTCTGGCTGACTATACGCGGAAAGTTCCTTTTCTGCAGCTTGCCGAAACAACCACTAACCCAATAGAAGGACTATCCATCATCCGCGAACAAAACATCGACCTTGTCTTCCTTGACATACAAATGCCGGAGCTAACCGGGCTGCAGTTTATGAAGATAGCAGGCAATCAGTGTAAAGTGATACTGACCACAGCCTATTCTAAATACGCCCTCGATGGTTTTGAGCATGATGTGATCGATTATCTGCTTAAACCTATTGCACTCGACAGGTTTTATCGCGCTGCAGAAAAAGCCAGGCAAATTATCTGCAAACCGGCAGATAAGAGTGTTCCATCCAATATTGAAACAGGCCCCGAATACCTGTTTGTAAAAACCGAGCATCGCATACAAAAAGTCAACTTAGAAGACATCCTGTTCATCGAAGGCTTGCAAAACTATATTTCCATCCATACCCCCAATGAACGTGTGCTCAGCCTGCAAACATTGAAAAAGATTGAAGAGTTACTCCCTTCAAAGGAATTTGTAAGGGTACATAAATCATATATTGTTGCCTTAAGGCATATTTCTGCCATCGAGCGTAGCCGGATATTTATTGGGGATACGATCATTCCCGTGGGTGATAATTATCGGGAAGGATTTTATGGGATTGTAGATAGGGGATAATGACATGTGGTACCACCCCTCATAACGTCATTGATATCGAATAAGATTCCTCGCTGCGCAATCGGAATGACAAGGAGAAGAATAATAACAAAAAACGCCATTGCTTTCGCAATGGCGTTTTCAATATCATTTAGGGTCTGTTAAGACATTTTTAACTTTTTCTGAATATCGGCTACGTAGCTTTTAAATTTCTTATCGGTATCGATCAGGTCTTCTACAGTTTGGCAGGCGTAGATCACAGTTGAGTGATCACGGCCGCCGAAGAAGCTGCCGATTGATTTTAATGAGCTCTTGGTATGAGCCTTTGCCAGGTACATCGAAATCTGACGCGCCTGAACAATTTCACGTTTGCGGGTTTGAGATTTCACCATTTCGATTGGTACCTCAAAGTATTCGCACACCAAGCTTTGGATGTACTCCATCGAAATTTCTTTAGAAGAATTTTTCACAAAGTTCTTCAGCATTTGTTTCGCCAGGTTCAGGTCGATCTCCTTGCGGTTAAGGGTCGACTGGGCCAGCAGAGACACCATAGCACCTTCCAGTTCACGCACATTGTTATCAATGTTGTGGGCTACATATTCTACCACATCATTTGATAACTCGATACCGTCCTGGTAGATCTTATTTTTAAGGATTGCCATACGGGTCTCCAGGTCAGGAACCTGCAGATCGGCTGATAATCCCCACTTAAAGCGTGACAATAAACGCTCTTCCAAACCTGCCAAATCCTTTGGCGCTTTGTCTGATGTAATGATCAGTTGTTTGCCCGACTGATGAAGGTGATTGAAAATGTGGAAGAAGAAATCCTGTGTTTTTTCTTTGCCGGCAAAGTTGTGCACATCATCCATGATCAGCACATCGATAGCCTGGTAAAAGTTTACAAAATCGTTAATGTTGTTATGCTTAAGCGCATCCACAAATTGCTGGGTGAACTTTTCGCAGGATACATAAAGCACCAGTTTATCCGGTAGTTTTACTCGAATTTCGTTTCCTATAGCTTGCGCCAGGTGTGTTTTACCTAAACCAACGCCGCCATATATCATTAGTGGGTTGAACGAGGTGCCGCCCGGTTTTGCTGCAACGGCATAACCGGCAGAGCGAGCCAAACGATTACAATCTCCTTCTACAAAATTCTCGAAGGTATAGTTTGGATTTAGCTGTGGATCTACGTTCAGTTTTTTCAAGCCTGGTATCACAAAAGGATTTTTAATGTCCTTATTAATTGATATAGGAACAGGCATGGATTGGTTTTTCGTCTCGGCACCATTGCCTGTTGAAGGCATATTGGTGGTGTATGGTTTACTCGATGATTGCTCTACAACAATATTGTATTCGAGGCGTCCTTCTTCTCCAAGCTGCTTCTTTATCGTTTTACGCAGCAGACCAACATAATGTTCTTCGAGCCATTCGTAGAAGAACAAACTTGGTACTTGTATCGTCAGGACGCTTCCTTCCATACGCAAGGCCTTGATTGGTTCAAACCAAGTCTTATAACTCTGCGCCGGGATGTTGTCTTTAATGATTTGAAGGCAGCTATTCCAAACGTTTGTACAAGTTTTATCCATATATATTTTATTAAAATCTTGATTTTCACCCCTTCAGCGATAGACCAAAAGGGCCTGTTACGGAACATCGAATATTCAAAAAAAAACCTTATTAAAAAATTAAATTTTAAAATTTAATGTGATTAATTCACGTTTATTTAACACCTAACATTGCATATTTTATAAAGAAAAATATTATATTCTGCACATTTCAAGAATATTGCGCGTCTGCATTGCCAGGGCATTTTTTTTATTTCCGCTACGCAATTCACCCACTTTATTAACATATGTTTATACCGTTTACGTTAACAGACACTTAATTGTTTGTCAAAAAAATACCTGGTAACAACTACCGTTAAAAACACATTTCAACAAGATAATAAATTTTTTTTTAAAAATAACAATCAGATATTTCATCCGATTCAATTACGACGAAAGGACCATATTATTCAATACTCCCCAAAAACTTCGCGGAGGGTATCGGCAATTTCGCCCAGGGTAGCATAACTTTCTACCGCTGTTAATATATAAGGCATCAAGTTGGCCGGCCCCTTTGCGGCTTCACTTAATTGCTGAAGAGTGTCCTGTACAGCCTTATTATCGCGAGAAGCTTTGAGTGCATGAATTTTATCGATCTGCATTTTGCGGATAGAGTCATCCACCCTAAAAATATTTTCCGCAGGCGGTTCTTCCTGCACAAAACCGTTGACGCCAACAATTACGCGTTCCCCGCTCTCTATCTCATTTTGATATTCATAAGCCGACCGGGCAATCTCCTGCTGAATATAATCCTGTTCAATGGCCTTCACCGCTCCGCCCATCGCGTCTATTTTATCTAGGTATAATTGTGCGGACTTTTCCAGTTCATTGGTTAGCTCTTCTATAAAATACGAACCGGCCATCGGATCAACCGTATCCGTCACGCCACTTTCAAAGGCGATGATCTGCTGTGTACGCAAGGCAATTTTCGCTGCTGCTTCTGTCGGTAATGACAATGCCTCGTCATAACCGTTGGTATGCAAGGACTGCGTTCCGCCTAGTACGGCTGCCAAAGCCTGGTTGCTCACGCGTACTATGTTATTCATGGGTTGCTGAGCCGTAAGAGTAGAGCCTCCGGTTTGTGTGTGAAAACGCAATTTTTGCGCACCCGGGTCAGTAGCACCCAGTTCTTTGGTAATATATGCCCACATTCTCCTAGCTGCCCTGAATTTGGCTATCTCTTCGAAGAAATTATTATGGCAATTGAAGAAGAAAGATAGCCTTTTTGCAAAGACATTGATGTCCAGCCCTTTATTTAAAGCAGCCTGCAAATAAGACTTACCATTAGCTAAAGTAAAAGCTAGTTCCTGTACAGCTGTCGATCCCGCTTCCCGGATATGGTAACCTGATATGGAGATTGTATTCCATTTAGGCACCTCCTTGCTACAGTATTCAAAAACGTCAGTGATCAGCCGCATTGATGGACCGGGCGGATAGATATAAGTGCCACGCGCCGCATATTCCTTTAATATATCATTCTGTATTGTGCCGGATAGTTGCTTCAAATCCGCTCCCTGCTTTTTTGCTAATGCAATATACATCGCCAGCAAAATAGACGCGGTGGCATTAATGGTCATGGAAGTGGTGATATCCTTGAGCTGAATACCATCAAACAAAACCTCGAGATCTTTTAGTGAGTCAATAGCAACGCCCACCTTACCCACTTCTCCATCAGCAAAGTCGCTATCTGAATCATACCCGATCTGTGTGGGTAAATCAAAAGCCACTGAAAGTCCCATTGTACCTTGTTTTAGCAGGTAATGATAACGCTTATTTGATTCCTCGGCGGTAGAAAACCCGGCATACTGGCGCATTGTCCAGGGTTTGCCGCGGTACATATTTTTTTGGATACCGCGTGTAAACGGAAATTCACCCGGAAGCTCATTCATCGCCGATGGTTGGCAATAAACCTCCTTTATTTCGATCCCTGAAGTGGTGGTGAATTTCTTAGCGGACATTTTGATTTCGGACTTACGATTTACGATTTCGGATTTTGTTGACTTCCATATTCGAAATTGAACATTCGAAATTCATATTCTAAAACAACGCTTCCATATCTTCCTTTACGATCTTCAAAGCGATATCATAAGGATTATCCTGCAAGTGGCTTAAATGTGCCAGTATGGTTTTGCTTAGATCGAGGCCTGTTGCAGTTTCGGGCAATGCCTTTACTGCATTGGTTACTACGCTTAAAGTATCGTCCTTTACGCGGCTAACTACTGTCCAGGCGCGGCTGCTCACATATACCTGCTGGGTAATGTTATGCTGAAACTCGGTGCGGATCTCATTTGCAACCACGCTATACAATTCTGCAGCCGATAGCCCGGTGCCATTTAACCGGACCAGCATATTTGCCGGGTTAACGCGTTCTATAAATAAAACTACACGTTCATAAGCCTGCAAGCGCAGAGGTAAGGTCTGATTGCTGATCGTTTTTTTCAATTCCATCAGTTGCAGGCTTTCTGCCTTATCCAGGTAAGGCTTTATTAAATAAAAGGCTGCATAAACCGTACCGATACCGGCTAGCGTGAATTTCAAGATGTCGAGTAAATAGCCAGATAGCTCCATGTTTTTTTATGTTAGGCAAAGGTCATAATAATTGACAGGCAACAAAAATCTGCAATTTACCTTATATTTGTATGTTTAATTTAAAATAAGATGAGTACTGCTGTTGAAACTGCATTAGCGCCTGTTAGCTTTACGCAAGGTGCTGTTAAAGAGTTAAATAAACTGAAGGATCAGCAAGAGATAGGCGATGATTTCGGTTTGCGTGTTGGTGTTGAGGGCGGCGGTTGCTCCGGAATGAACTACGTTTTGGGCTTTGACCAAAAGAAAGAAGGCGACCAGGAATATGTGATCGACGGTATAAAAGTATACATGCACAAAGCTCATGGCCTATATCTGGCAGGTATGCAGATCGATTTCCAGGATGGCCTTAATGCCCGGGGTTTTACGTTCAATAACCCGAATGCTGCCAGCACTTGCGGCTGCGGTTCGTCATTCTCGGTATAATTATATTTGTCAAAATATCTATAGAAAGCATCCGCCAGTAGCGGATGCTTTTTTATTGTCCGGTATTTATGATCTGATGCAGGCTTACTTATTTGCCATGTCTTTTTCCTAATTGGCAATAAAATCTACTTTACGTATCATTCCCGATACTTTAAAAATAAATATGTGAGATATAGGAACATTTTAATTGTTATTTACGTAACAGTCAGCACCAATTAGTTACATTTTTTTTGTGTTGTGAAAGTTTTTAAATATCTTCAGCTTATCTTACCTGCAGTCCTTGTATCAAATCCTGGATCAGAGTCACTTTTACGCAATCAATCACCCTATCATAAACTATGAAGTATTTATACATTCTTCTGTTTTTTGTATTTGCAACCTCGGTTGGTAATGCCCAGTTGTTAAAGCCCGGCTTCGACGCCAAAGAATACCTGGAAATGCTACGCATATCGCGCCAGCAATTTAACGATCCTATTAAGGATGATCACACACCATTGCCAAAACAATACGGACTTGTTTACCGCTCCCCCGAAGGCCCGCTGAAAAATCGTTGGGACCTGTGGGTAAATAATAAAGGCATCGCCGTTATCAGTATCCGCGGCACTACTCAGTCTGAATTGAGCTGGCTCGAAAACTTTTATGCAGCAATGGTTCCGGCCAATGGCAAACTGCACATAAGCGATTCTGAAGAATTCGCTTATAACCTGGCCACCAATCCAAAGGCTGGCGTCCATGTTGGCTGGCTGTTGGGTTTGGCTGATCTGTCAAAAACCATATTGCCCAAAATATATTGGCTGAACCAGGTAAAAGGCATTAAAAACTTTATAATAGTTGGCCATAGCCAGGGCGCTGCTATTGCATGCCTACTGCGCTCATATCTGGGCGACCTGCAAAGCAAACAACTGCTTGGCAATGACATTACGTTTAAAACTTATTGCAGCGCACCGCCAAAGCCCGGTAATATTTATTATAGTTACGACTTCAACTACCTGACCCGCAATGGCTGGTGTGTATCGGTTGTGAACGCCGCCGACTGGGTTCCGCAAACGCCATTCACTATTCAGACGATCAGTAATTTCAACACACCAAACCCATTTGCTGACATCAACGGTCAAATAAAAAATCAGCCGTTTTTTAAACGCCTTTATATCAAGCATGTATTCAACAAGCTTAAAAAGACACCTGAGAATGCTCAGGACACGCAAGAAGAATATCTGGGTAAGCTTGCCTACACATTTGTGCAACAACAATTACCAAAATTCAAAGAGCCCGTTTATTTGAAAGATAACAGCTTTACCGCTTGTGGTACCCCGATCATTTTAATGCCGGATAATACCTATCGCAAACAATTCCCTGATAATCCGAAAGATATTTTTGAACATCATATGTTCTGGCCATATTACTACCTGGCACAGGCAGAATATTTAAATCAATAAAAGGTTGTAACAAACCGGCGTATCGTATAGTCATACAACACAGAATTCTGATTTTACGGTATGCCGGTAAAAACCTCGCTCAAAGAGAACATTTCGATAGCCTTACAATCCATAGCCGGCAACCGGTTAAGGACTTCGCTTACTTCGCTCATCATTGCGATCGGCATAATGGCATTAGTGGGCATTTTAACGGCTATAGGCGGCATCCAAAACAACCTGAATGATGCGTTTGCCAGTTTGGGTGCCAATTCTTTCACCTTACAAAACCGCGGCGGAGGGCTGAATTTTGGGGGGGGCGGTCACCGCAAAATATATCCATCCATTACTTATGAGCAAGCTGCCCGGTTTAAGGAGCAATTTAAACTGCCGGTGAGCACCTCAGTCAACCTCAGCGTAACGGGTACGGCGGTAGCCAAATATGGCAACGTTAAAACTAATCCCAATATATCGGTTACCGGGTCAGACGAGAATTATTTGATAACCAGCGGCCGCAAAATAGCCTTTGGAAGAGATTTTTCTTCATCAGAGTTGGCGCATGGCGACAATGTGGTGATGATCGGTGAAGACATCAGAAAGCGTCTTTTTAAAAATGAAGACCCTATCAATAAGCTCATCTTTATAGGCAATTATAAATTCAGGATAGTCGGCATATTTGCATCTAAAGGTTCCAGCTCAGGTTTTGGCGGGGATAAATTCTGCGTAATCCCGGTTTTGAAAGCTAAACAAATGGATACGCTAAAAAATATTTCATTCAACGTAACCGTCAAAACCACCAGTCCAAATGTATTGGACGCCACTATCGGTGAGGCTACTTCAACATTTCGCAATATTCGTGGCTTAAATATTTCACAGGCAGATAATTTTGAGATTTCCAGAAGTGACTCTATCCAAAAAGAATTGGACAGCAATATTGCCGCTTTGACCATCGGCGGATCGGCCATTGGCTTTATAACCCTTATCGGTGCTGCCATTGGGCTCATGAACATTATGTTGGTTTCGGTTACCGAACGCACGCGCGAAATTGGCGTGCGAAAAGCTATTGGCGCCACTCCTGCCATTATCCGCAAGCAGTTTTTGATAGAAGCTATTGTGATTTGCCTTATTGGTGGTATTGGCGGTATAATACTTGGGATAGCGGTAGGGAACCTGATAGCTGTGCAGATCAGCGGTGCATTTGTGATACCATGGTTCTGGTTGTCAGTGGCTATTATAGTTTGTACAGCTATTGGATTAATATCCGGATATTATCCTGCAAATAAAGCTTCTAAGCTTGATCCAATTGACTCGTTAAGGTACGAATAGAGACGAAAGCTGAAAGGTGAAAGCTCAAAGGTATCTCTATATTCTGCAATTCTGACTTCCGACTTCTGACTTCCAAAATCCGCCCATCCATTTTGCAAAATAAAACCGGCAAATCTGTAAACAATAAATTTCCCGTGGGTGTTTAAATACTACAAGTCCTTGTCATACAACTCCTAAATTTTCATCCGATATTTCCATTCATTTCAACCGTTAACGCACCGGTTCTGGATGAATAGATGGTAACTATAGGTGCGTTGATTAAATTTAATTGTTATGAAAAGGGGGAAATTAATCGCGGTAATGATTTGCATGGTAATGTTCGGATTAACCAATGCATTTGGGCAAAGCAAAAAGGAGAAAATTGAAGCTTTAACAAAAAAAGTGGATAGTCTTCAAAAAATATTGTCCGCTAAAAATGAAAGTTTAGTTCAGGTACAAATAAAGTTAGCAAAAATGGAGGGCACAAGGGATGCTCATAATGAAGAAATAAAAAGACTTGAAGATAAAACTGACAGTCTTAAGGATGCCCTTATCACCAGAAATATGACCGTTGAAAGCCAGGCATCCAAGATTGCTCAGTTAAATACACAGATAACTACGCTGCAGGCACAGCAAAAAGAATGGACCAGCAAAAATGACACCTTAGCTGCTCAGTTAAGCTTCCTGAAGCAAAAACCAGGTGAAGCAGGCGTAGTAACCATTAAAGATTCAGTTAAGGATCCAAAATCAACCGGAGCTCAGAAAGAAGAGGGAAAAGCAGTGAATCCAACAGCCGGCAATAAACAGGACCCGATAGTGAAAAATTAATCCGGCGCTAAAGAATCAAGAACCAAGAGTCAAGAGTTAGGATTTTCTTATTTCTTGATTCTTGCCTCCCGACTCTATTTCAACAGTATATTCTTAAGTGGGTAATCCTGTAGCAGGCGCTGTACGTATGGGGTATCAAGCGCTTTTTTGAAGGCAGCGGCATGGCGCAAATGGTGCATGTCACTTGATATAAAGTCAACTATTTCATTGTCAACCATTGCCTCGGCCATCTTTCTGGCATCCTTCCCATAGTAACCGGTTAACGATATAGTATTGATCTGGAGATCGCAACCCCAGTCGCGCAGGTTTTTTAATTGTTCAATGTCTAGGTAAGAGTACCTTTCGGGATGAGCAAGAATTGGTTTATAACCCAGTTCCTTCATTTGTTGTATTACCCCAATAACATTCAGCGGCAAACTGATGAACGAAAGTTCAAATAATGCGTAATTATCGCCCATGGTAAACAACCTATGCTCGTTCACACGGGCTTCGAAAGTTTCATCAAAATAATGCTCAGCGGCAGCCTCTACTTCGATATCGATCATCTGCCTTTTCAGTTCAGTTTTTAAGGTAGCAAGCGCATTACCGATAGTTTCAGGTGTATTCCGGTAGTAATCGGCCATTACGTGAGGCGTAGCAATGATCTTTTTGATACCCGATTCCATCATCCTTGTTATCAGGTCTATAGATTGGCTCACATCCTGCGCACCATCATCAATACCCGGCAGAACATGCGAATGCATATCAACCGCTATCGATTCATAATTCAATGATGTAAGGGTATCTCGTTTCTTAAAAAAACCAAACATTATTACCTGTTAGTGTACTGTTCACTATAATATTGCTGGTAATGTCCTGATGTAACATCAGTCAGCCATTCTTCATTAGCTAAATACCAGTCTACCGTTTTCTCCAATCCTTCTTCAAAAGTGATGCTCGGCATCCAGCCCAATTCATTTTTGAGTTTGGTAGCATCAATAGCATATCTTAGATCGTGGCCAGCGCGATCAGTTACGAAAGTTATCAATTTGGCCGATTCGCCTTCTGCCCTGCCCAGTTTCTTATCCAGTATAGCGCAAAGCAGCCTGATCAGGTCGATATTCTTCCATTCGTTATGGCCGCCGATATTATAAGTTGTACCGGTCTTTGCCTTATGGAATATCAGATCGATTGCGCGCGCATGGTCCTCCACCCAAAGCCAATCTCTCACATTCTCTCCTTTTCCATATACGGGTACCGGTTTATTTTGTTTGATATTATTAATAGCCAGCGGGATTAGTTTCTCGGGAAAATGAAATGAACCGTAATTGTTTGAACAGTTAGAGATCACCGTATCCAATCCATAAGTATCATGATATGCTCTTACAAAATGATCAGAGCTTGCCTTTGATGCCGAATATGGTGAGTGCGGATCATAATTGGTTGTTTCGGTAAACATACCATCTTCGCCGAGGCTGCCATATACTTCATCTGTCGACACATGATAAAAGCGGTTTTTATCAAACTTACCCTTCCAGTAATTGCGGGCTGCATTTAACAATGTAACGGTACCAACCACGTTGGTTATCACAAACTCCAGTGGGTTGGTGATCGAACGGTCTACATGTGACTCAGCAGCGAGGTGGATCACTGCATCGGGTTGTTCCGTTTCGAAAAGCTGATTGATGAACGTAGCATCCGTAATATCGCCTTTCACAAAACGATAATTAGGAAGATGCTCTATATCTTTTAAGTTAGCCAGGTTACCGGCATAAGTAAGTTTATCAAGATTGATTATGGTGTAATCCGGGTAATTTTTTACAAACCGGCGCACAACATGCGACCCGATAAATCCTGCTCCGCCGGTAATAACTATTTTCTGCATGCCTTATTTTTAAAATTATTGAATAGGGTTTTGTGAAATGTACTTTTCCCAAGCCCAGGCAGACGACATCATTGCATCTATCCCAAGCTCAGCTTTCCAATGCAATTTTTCTTCGGCTTTGGATACATTACCCCATACTTGTTCAATATCACCTGCACGGCGAGGACCAATTACATAATTTAATTTTTCGCCGGTAACTCGTTCAAAGGCTTTGATGATCTCCAACACCGTATTACCATTGCCGGTGCCGATGTTGAATACATCGTAACCTTTAAATTCGTTTTTCTCCATCAACCGTAAAGCAGCTACGTGAGCCTTTGCCAAGTCGACCACATGGATATAGTCGCGAATGCAACTGCCATCTTTTGTATTATAATCATCGCCAAAAACAGTAAGCTTTTCGCGCTTGCCTATAGCAGTTTGTGTAATAAATGGCACCAGGTTTTGCGGCACCCCGATAGGCAGCTCGCCTATCAAAGCAGTTTCATGCGCACCAACCGGGTTAAAATATCTTAAGGCGATCACCTTATAAGGTGATCCGGCAGCTATCGTATCAGATAAAATTTCTTCTGCTATTTGCTTGGTGTTGCCATATGGGGACTGCGCAGGTTTGATAGGTGCCTGTTCTGTAACCGGTAATTCATCAGGCTGACCGTAAACCGTACAACTTGACGAAAACACAAAATTGATCGGTTTGCTATAATAGCTTTCGAGCAAATTGATCAACGAATAAATATTATTACGATAATATTTCAAGGGCTGCTGAACAGACTCACCTACCGCTTTAAAAGCAGCAAAATGGATAACACCGGCAATATCAGGCTCTGCGGTTGCCAGGTTTTGCACAGCATGTTCATTGCTCAGATCAAGCTGGTGAAATGCGGGGCGCTTGCCTGCTATTTTAGTAATCTGTTCTAATATCTTAGGCTGTGAGTTGGAAAGGTCATCGACTATCACGGGCTCAAAACCGGCATTGATCAGTTCGACCACTGTATGCGAGCCTATATAGCCCAGGCCGCCAGTAACTAATATTTTCGACATTATTTTTTATTATAATAGGTAAAATCTTTATGTTGAATTTCCTGCGCCGGAAGTGATCTGAAATAATCATATGTAATTTTCAAACCCTCGCTCCGAGAAACCTTTGGTTCCCATCCCAAAATCTGCCGGGCTTTGGTTATGTCAGGTCGACGTTGTTTAGGATCATTTACCGGCAGCGGTTTGCTTACCAGTTTCTGGTCGGTGCCGGTTAGTTTAATAATCTCCTCGCCAAACTCTTTTATGGTAATTTCGTCCGGGTTACCAATGTTCATCGGAAGAAAGTAATCACTAAACAACAGACGGTAGATGCCTTCCACCAGGTCGTCCACATAACAAAATGAACGGGTTTGTGAGCCGTCTCCAAACATGGTTAGCGGTTCTCCCCTCAATGCCTGACCTATAAATGCCGGCAGTACACGGCCATCATTCAATCGCATACGCGGACCATAAGTATTAAATATTCTGACTATGCGGGTTTCCAGGCCGTGAAAAGTATGATAGGCCATGGTGATAGCCTCCTGGAAACGTTTAGCTTCGTCATATACACCACGCGGGCCGACGGGGTTCACATTGCCCCAGTACTCTTCGGGCTGTGGATTAACGGTGGGGTCACCATACACTTCTGAAGTGGAAGCGATCAACATCCTGGCCTTTTTAGCGCGTGCTAACCCCAGGAGATTATGCGTGCCCAACGAGCCTACTTTTAAGGTCTGTATCGGAATTTTCAAATAATCAATCGGACTGGCAGGCGATGCAAAATGAAGAATATAATGCAACTCACCAGGCACATGCACAAACTTAGACACGTCATGCTGATAGAATTCAAAGTTTGGGAGCTTAAATAGGTGGTCGATATTGCGAAGGTCCCCGGTGATCAGGTTATCCATCCCAATGACAAAAAAATCTTCCTTAATAAAGCGGTCGCACAAGTGCGAACCTAAGAAGCCTGCGGCCCCTGTTATCAGTACCCGTTTACGGTTGTTCATTATCCTATGACTTTTCTGCCTATACTGTTATAATAAAACCCACAATCGATCATCTTTTGCAGATCGTACAGGTTACGGCCATCAAAAATAACTTTATTTTTCAGTTGATTTTCAAGCAATTCAAAATCAGGTGTACGGAAGACCGACCATTCAGTTACAATGAGTAAAGCATCTGCCCCCTCAAGCGCATTGTACTGATTTTCTGCATAACTGATCTTATCGCCGAGTAAAGCCTTTACATTACTCATGGCTTCTGGGTCAAAAACAGTTACAGATGCTCCTTCCTTCAACAATTCCTCGATTACATACAGTGATGGCGCTTCGCGGATATCATCCGTTTCCGGCTTAAAGGCCAAGCCCCACAAGGCAAACTTTTTGCCTTTGATATCACCTTTAAAATATTTTTTCACCTTCTCAACCAGTAACTTCTTTTGGATCTCATTCACCTTCATCACTGAATTAAGAATCTTGAATTCATATTCATTTTCTTCAGCAGCTTTGGCCAATGCCTGAACATCTTTAGGAAAGCAGCTACCGCCATAGCCGATTCCTGAGAATAAAAATCGGCGGCCGATACGGTCATCTGCACCAATTCCACGACGTACCATATCTACGTCAGCTCCTACCAGTTCGCACATATTGGCGATCTCGTTCATAAAGGAAATTTTAGTCGCCAGGAAAGAATTAGCCGCATATTTGGTCAGCTCTGATGAACGTTCGTCCATGTAAATGATCGGGTTACCCTGACGAACATAGGGAGCATACAATTCGCCCATTAGTTTGCGTGCACGTTCATCCATTGTGCCGATGACCACACGATCGGGCTTCATAAAATCGTCTACAGCGACCCCTTCACGTAAAAATTCCGGGTTTGATACCACGGCAAATTCAACATCGGTATGCTGTTGCATTATGGCGGTTACTTTATCGGCGGTACCTACCGGTACTGTCGATTTAGTAACGATGACCTTATATTCTTTTATAAGCCGGGCTATGTCTTTTGCAGCGCCTAATACATAACTTAAGTCGGCTGCACCATCACCACCCGGGGGAGTAGGCAATGCAAGGAATATGATTTTGGCCTCTGCAATGGCTTCAGCTAAATTGGTTGTAAAATGTAATCTGTTCTGGTTGATATTTCGGTGGAACAATGATTCGAGACCAGGTTCATAGATCGGCACCTGGCCGTTCTTCATCATCTCTACTTTTTTCTCATTAATGTCTACACATATAACCTGATTTCCGGTATCGGCTAAACAGGTGCCTGTAACTAGCCCAACGTAACCAGTTCCAACCACAGCAATTTTCATAGTATAAATTGTTTTTTAGTGGATATGAAAGCTATTATGGCTGTCTGATTTTTTTAGTGACTGCCATGATGGTTTCATACCTATTTATGTTTTTTTAGTTAGTACTTTTGCCCCGCGAAGGTAACAATTTCAAATTCAATGTTGCTGCTTTACAACTTAGGTATTCGACTTTATTTCATTTTGATATTTATTGTTTCTTTTTTTAAAAAGAAAGCAAAATTCTGGATCAATGGCAGAAAAAATATCGGCTACCAGCAGTTCAGCAAAAGTGCATGGTTCCATTTTGCATCCCTTGGCGAGTATGAACAGGGTCTGCCTGTTTTGACCGCCTACCGGGAGAAGTATCCCCACACAAAAATTATCATAACGTTTTTTTCGCCATCTGGTTTTGAGATCAGGAAAAATACGCCTTACGCCGATGCGGTTTATTACCTTCCGCTGGATACCGCCGCCAATGCCCGGAAGTTCATAAATACCATTGATCCAATTATAGCAGTATTTACGAAATACGAATATTGGTATCACTTTTTTAACGAGCTGCGCGAAAGGGAAATTCCATTGTATCTTATTTCAGGAATATTCAGGTCAAACCAAGTATTCTTTAAATGGTATGGCGGACTGCACCGAAAGATGCTTGGTTGTGTCTCGCGTTTTTTTGTGCAGGACGAAAACTCCAAACATTTGTTACAGAGCATCGGCATCAATTATGTCTCTGTAAGCGGCGACACCCGTTTCGACAGGGTTTGGGCCAACGCACAAAATCCGAAGTCCTTCCCAGTAATCGCCGACTTTACCCATGGCAAAAAAACATTCATTGCCGGCAGTACCTGGCCTGAGGATGAACAGCTACTAACAAAACTGGCTACAGATCACCCCGATTGGAAATTCATCTTTGCACCGCATGAGATTAAAGAAGAGAAGATCAATAGATTAATTGAGTTATTGCCTCAAAATTCAGCAATACGATACTCCCAACTTACATCTGAATCAGAAGTCAGAAGAGGGAAGTCGGAAGCCAGAAGTGAAAACCACCACTCACAGCAAACCCTGATTATCGACAACATTGGAATGCTCTCATCCTTATATCAATACGGACATGTTGCCTACATCGGCGGCGGCTTTGGAGTTGGGATACATAACACATTGGAGGCAGCTGCTTTTGGTCTGCCGGTCATCTTCGGGCCGAATTATGACAAGTTTAAAGAGGCTAAGGAGTTAATCGGGTTGCAAGTTGGTTTCTGTATAAGTGATGAAATTGGGTTAAAAAAGACGTTCGACTTTCTGACTGAAGACGAGTCGCGTTACCAATCCATCAGCAAGAAAATCAAGGAGTATGTTAAAGAACATACTGGCGCAACGGACATGATTATGGGGTATCTTACCTCCAAATAGCCAATGTTTTTTTATTGAATTCTCTCAATCTTCTTTCATTATCCTTAATATTGCCTGTTATGGGCTTTTTACAAATTTCCGGTTTGGGTAGGGTACATTATCATGAATATGGCAGCGGTGATAAACCGATGCTGGCTTTTCATGGCTATGGCATGACGGGGAAGCAATTCCATGTGCTGAAAGATTCCGTCTTAACCCAATACCGCATTTATGGCTTCGATCATTTTTTCCACGGCGAAAGTACTTTGGAAGGCTGGACCGAGGAGCATATTCTTGCAGGCATGCCCAGGGCATTGGTAAAAAGCTACATGGAAGAGTGGTTTAAGGTTTATGGTGAGCAAAAAGTATCGTTGATGGCCTATTCTATTGGGGCCAAACTGGCCTTGATCTTGCTGGAGGAATTCCCGGAATGGATTGACGAAATCATTCTGATGGCACCGGATGGTTTGTCGCTTTATAAGGGCTTCGATTTTCTGACTAATAAGCCAATTGGTAAGTACTTTTTTCGTAATGCCACCAAAAGCAAATGGATGGCGCCTGCACTTTTAAGGAATCTAAGAAGACTCCGGATAATCGACGACTATCTGTACAATATCGCTTATGCCGAGATCGATACCGAGAAGAAGCGCCTGGATGTTTATTACACGCTCAACCTGATACGGCGCCTGCAACCTGATACTGAAAAGATCATCAAGCTGATTGATCAGCACCCGATCAAATGCACCATCATATTTGGTAAAGATGACAAACTGTTTCCAAAATCAGCGGCAAAACCGTTCACCGATCAGTTAACAAAAGCCGAAATACATGAGGTGCCATTGGGTCACTGGCTGGTTGTGCCTGCATTGGATGAGTATTTATTAAATTTGCCTGAATGATACCTCAGCGCAACAACCGGCTCATCAAAAAACTGTTTGTCCCGTACCTGACTTACAGACTGAACAAAGCCTTTAAAATGATACAGCATGATGAGGTAGAGCTGCTTCCCGGTCATTCGATATTATTGCTACCTAATCATTTTAGCTGGTGGGACGGTTTTTTCGCCGGTCAGTTAAACCACACTTATTTAAAACATGATTTTTTTATCATGATGCAGGAAGACCACCTGCAAAAGCGCATGCTCTTTAATCTGCTTGGCGGTTTTTCAATCAAACGTAATTCAAGGGAAATGGTGGAATCTTTGCAATATGCCGCAAAGCTACTCGACAACCCCAACAACCTGGTCACAATTTTTCCGCAGGGTGCATTACAGTCTAATCATATCGACGAGATCACCGTTGAGCGTGGCATTGATTATATCGTCAAAAAGATAAAAGGGAATTGCCAGATCATTTACTACTCCGCCTTTATTGAATACTTCGAAAGTCTGAGGCCGTCGGTTTATATCCGTTTTCTTAACTGCGGTACCAACCATAATTTCGATTTTGAGAAATTAAAGGCTATGATCAACGAGCATCATAAAAAAGCATTAAAAGAACAGAAAAACGCCGAACACTGATTTGATTTGAAGATTTGGCGACTTGAAAATAACAATCAGCGTGTCGAAAAAACTTTATGATAAAGCCGGGTAATAACTTTTTCATTCGCCATATACTCCACTTTTACGTCACCTGGATAGTAAAGCGTCATTTTCACGAATTGAAATTTGATGCTATCGATGTCGACCCAAACAAATCAATCCTTTTAATAGCCAACCATTTCAGCTTTTGGGACTCGTTGATCTTATTTGTCGTTTGCCGCAAATTGACGAAGAAGAATTTTCACGTGATGGCACGCGAGGATACCACAGTTAAGTTTCAATATGTAAAGCATGGCGGGGCGTTTTCCATCGACAAACAATCAAGGGAGATACTGCAGTCGCTAGGTTATGCTGCCGAATTATTAAACGATCCGCAAAATTTGGTGCTGATATTTCCACAGGGGAAGTTGTATTCCAATTTTGTAAATACTGTTCAGTTTGAGAAAGGTATCATGCGGGTAATGGAGAAAGCCAATGGAAAATTTCAGTTATTATTCGCCGCAACCTTTGTTCAATATCTAAAACATAAAAAGCCAACCGCAACCATTTATTTAAAGACTGAACCGTCCGAGGGTAAAAGTTTTGAAGATTTAAAAAACGCTTATCAAATGCATTATGATAATGCTAAATTGCAACAAACCGAAATTGTGATATAAAAGTGCTTATCGTTATCTCTGCAACATTCTTTTTCATCATTTTGCGCTTTGCCGTAACGATATTCAATTTTATTTCGGACCCAAAGCTACGCCGTGTGAGCAGAAGCTATGATAATCCGGTCTCCATTCTTATTCCCGCACGAAACGAAGAAAAAAATATCCTCACGCTTTTAAAATCTATAGAAAGGCAGGATTACAGCAATTACGAAGTGATTATTCTCGATGACGACTCGAGCGACCGGACTCACGATATCTGTGCTGAATTTGCTGCAAAAAATTCTGCTTTCAAGGTAATCAAAGGAAAAGAGCTCACCGGGCAGTGGCTTGGTAAAAACTACGCCTGCTACCAGTTGGCCAAACAGGCGCAAGGCGAATTTTTGTTATTCCTGGATGCGGACGAACAAATTTATAATGGACTGATCAACAGCGCTGTCCATCGTATGCACTTTCGCAAACTGGCTTTGCTGAGCCTGTTTACTAATCAACAAATGAAAACATTAGGCGAGTTACTCACGGTACCGCTGATGCATTATTTACTGCTTAATTTGCTGCCTCTCCGCTTGGTGTACCTGGTAAAAAATCCCGCCGTGGCTGCCGCCAGCGGACAGTTCATGTTGTTCAATGCTGAAATTTATCACCAGTACGAATGGCATAAAGGCGCTAAAGACAAGATTGTAGAAGATGTAGAAATTATGAAACAGGTCAAGGCACGCGGGTTCAACGGCGAGAGCCTGTTAGCCAACGGCATGATCAGTTGCCGCATGTATACCGGTTACAATACCGCTATCAATGGCTTTGGCAAGAATTTTTTGGCAGCTTTCAACTATAACATTTTCAGCTTTCTTATTTTCCTGGTGTTACTAATAGGCGGTCCAATGATCGTTATCATGACGTTGAATTTTCAGCTTATCCTGATGATGATCGGCTTAATCCTGCTTACCCGTATTATGATCTCGCTGGCGTCAGGGCAGAGCGCCGCCTTAAACATAGTGCTGCATCCGGCACAAATGGTCAGCATGGTTCTAATTGCCTTTTCGGCTATTCAAAAATATCTCACGAAAACCACCATGTGGAAGGGCCGTAAAATATGAGGCCGCTTTCGATAAAAAAAGAGTTATCGGCAAATAAGCAGGCTATTTCTATTATTCTCATTTTTCACGCTGTCGGTTTAATTGGATTGATCCTGCCGTTCACAACACAACTGTTCCTCCGTATTGTTCCGTTTCATTTATTACTGATGCTGGCGGTGATTACGCTAAATCAAAAACCTATAGACACCCGTTTTATACTTTTCTTTTTCCTGATTTTCATTTTAGGCTTTACTGTGGAGTGGATTGGGATACATACACACCGGCTTTTCGGCCAATATAATTATGGAAACACCCTGGGCTTAAAACTATTCGGTGTTCCCTTAACTATTGGCTGCAATTGGTTTATGCTGATCTATTCCATAGGCGTTTTAATGCAATGCAGCCGTTTAAAAAGCTTTATTTTAAGAGCTTTTGTTGGAGCATTATTATTGGTTTTACTGGACATGCTAATCGAACCTGTAGCCGTTCGTTTTGACTACTGGCATTGGGCAAATTCGGTCATTCCTTTAAAAAATTACATATGCTGGTTGGGGATAAGTTTCCTGATGCTACTTGTATTTGAGGCGCTCCGGCTTAAACAGCAAAGTATCGTCGCCGTTGTTTTTCTGCTAACCCAATTTGCCTTCTTTGGACTACTTAATTTGATAGCCAGGTGAAATTTATCCTGAACAATCTCAGAAATCATAAAATCGTGCGTAAATTTGCAACGCTATGGGCGATTATCAGTTAACGGTAACAATCGATCAGGATTCCGGCTTTTGCTTTGGAGTGGTGTATGCGATTGATATGGCGGAAGAGATATTGGAGCAGGACGGTTATCTGTATTGCCTTGGCGACATCGTACATAACGACGAAGAGGTGGAGCGCTTGAAAGCAAAAGGGCTGCGCATAATCGGTCATGATGACCTGAAAAATCTTCGCAACGAAAAAGTGTTGATCCGCGCGCATGGCGAGGCACCTGAAACTTACCGGCTGGCATTAGAAAATAATATTATGCTGATCGATGCTTCGTGCCCAGTGGTATTGAAGCTGCAAAACCGTATCAAAACCTCTCATGATAGCAACGAAAAGATATTGATCTTTGGTAAACATGGGCATGCTGAGGTGATCGGCCTTTCGGGTCAAACCAATAATGAAGCTTTGGTTTTCCAGGATATTGCCGAGTTAGACGAGATAGAGCTTCCGCAAAAGATCACCTTATACAGTCAAACTACCAAGAGCACCGAAAAATTCTACGATATAAAGGACAAATTGATTGAACGCGGTTACGAAGTAAAAGCAAATGATACGATTTGTCGCCAGGTATCAAACAGGGATAAAGACCTGCCCGCCTTTGTGGCCAAGTTTGACAAGATTGTATTTGTATCTGGCCGTAAATCATCTAATGGCAAAGTATTATTCGAAGTTTGCCGTAAACACAATCCGAATACGTATTTCATTTCATCGCCAAATGAACTGGACAAAACCCTATTCGCTCCGGGTGATAAGGTGGGAATTGCAGGGGCCACCTCAACCCCAATGTGGCTGATGGAAGATGTAAAAGCCGCACTGGAAAAGTTTTAATATCCTTTCTCATTTATTAGCAATAATTTATCCTCAAATCCTATCAGGGGAAAATTTATTTTATTTTTGCGCCTCAATATGGGCAAAAAAGGAGTTTTATTAATCAACCTGGGTACGCCAGACAGTCCGTCGACTGCCGATGTACGTAAATATCTTCGCGAATTTTTGATGGATCCGCGGGTCATTGATATTAACCCTATTTCTCGTACGCTGCTGGTTAAAGGTATTATTGTACCAACCCGCGCACCAAAATCAGCTAGACTATATCAGAAGATATGGGATCCCAAAACCGGTTCGCCCCTATTGCATTATAGCTTACTGCAGCAGCAATTACTACAAAAACGCCTGGGCGATGACTATATCGTCGAACTGGCTATGCGTTACCAAAGCCCGAATATCGAATCGGCTTTAGAGCGTTTAAAGGCAGCTTTGGTAGACAACATACAAGTTATCCCGCTTTTCCCGCAGTATGCTTCGGCAAGCACCGGATCAGTATATGAAAAAGTGATGGACCTGGTTGGGAAATGGCCTACCAGTCCGACTATCTCTTTTATCAATTCGTTCCACGACAACAAGTTGATGATCGAGGCTTTTGCGGACAATGCGCGCAAGCACAATCCTGAAACCTATGACCATATTCTGTTCAGCTTTCATGGTTTGCCGCAACGACAGATGATCAAGTCGGATCATACGCATAATCACTGCCTAAAATCGGCTGATTGCTGCCAGACGCTGACCGATAAAAATAAATTCTGCTATTCGGCACAGTCATACCATACAGCCAAACTGCTTGCCGAAGAGTTAAATATTCCAAAAGAAAAATATACTGTTTGCTTCCAGTCACGCCTGGGCAGCGACCCATGGGTGCAGCCTTACACCAGCGAAATAGTAGCGCAAATGGCTAAAGAAGGGAAAAAACGCCTGCTGGTATTTTGCCCGGCTTTTGTGGCTGACTGTTTAGAAACGGTTTACGAAGTAACCACCGAATATGGCGATGAGTTTAAAGCCTTAGGTGGTGAGCATGTTCAACTGGTAGAAAGCCTGAATGATTCTCCGAAGTTTATTGAGGCACTGGCAGGGATGGTGAGTTAAAATAGGAGGGTGTCACACTGAGCCCAGTCGAAGTACGGTGCGCGCCAATGCTTCGACCAGCCCAGCATGACGCGCATTTTATTCAGACCATTTCACTCACAATCTTCGCCGACAGCAAACACAAGGGTATTCCCCCTCCCGGATGCACACTTCCCCCGCAGAAGTACAGGTTTTTGATTTTTGATGACCAATTGGAGTGACGCAAAAATGCCGCGTAACGACTATTGGAACTTGTCCCGTAAATAGAACCTTGATAAGATGATGTCCGGCTTTCGATAGAGCGAGGATCAAGAATGGATTCTGAAACAATCAATCCTCCAACATCAGTCTTTAATATATGCGACAGTTTTTTGAGAATATTGATTTTGGCTTCAGCAATCAATCGGTTCCAGTCTTGATCTTTATTTGATGGCACATTGATCATCACGAACCAGTTTTCGCAGCCTGGTGGTGCATCATCCTGTTTTAGTTTTGAGGTAATATTGATATAGACCGTCGGATCGCGATAAACAGCTCGCTTTTGCCATATATGCTCAAACTCTGCCTGGTAATCGCTGCTGAAAAAAATGTTATGCAGATCCAATTCCGGAAATTGTCTTTTGACCCCCCAATAAAATATTAATGCTGAGCTGCTCCGTTCATGTTTGAGGACTTTCTCAGGCTGTGGATATTTGCTCAAAAGTTTATTATATGTGAACCAAACATCCATGTTGGACACAACTAGATCCGCGTCAATCTCTTCACCGTTTACCCTTACACCAGCTGCTTTTTTATCTTTCAAAATGATCTCGTCAACCTTTGAGCGGTAATGAAATTTTACGCTCAAAGACTCAGCCAGCCCTACCAAACAATTAGCGATCTCATACATTCCGCCTTTTGGAAAATAAGCGCCAAAATGTTGTTCCAGATGCGGTATTACATTTAGCGTTGCAGGCGCCTGGTAAGGGTTTGAGCCATTGTATGTGGCGTATCGATCTGCGTATTGCTGCAAACGTTTGTCAGCAAAAAACCGGTTGTTCGCCTGATGCATGGTTCTGAACGTGTCGATCTCGCCAAAATGCAATAGAGATTTAAATGCACCCCAGGTAAAGAAAGTTTTCAGCTGATCCAGCGATCGCTGCAGGAATAAATGATCGGTGAGTTCATAAATCCTGCTGCTGTTTTTGACGTATTGACGGAGTGCTTTTCCTTCACCTGTCAGGTTTTCCACCTCATTTATAAACTTTTCTTCGTCGGCATAAGCAGTAAGCACAGTGCCATCTTCATAAAAGTATTTGCAGATAATGTCCAGCTTTTGATAAAGAAAATATTGGGATGGTTCTTTACCGGCCAGTATGAATAATTCATCCACATATTGCGGCATAGTCAGCAAGCTCGGACCAGCATCAAATCGGAAGCCACCCTGTTTGATCTCAGCTAGTTTGCCTCCGGGATAATCATTCGCCTCAAAAACTTCGACCGCATAGCCTTTCGCTGCCAGACGGATAGCCGTGGCTATCCCGGCAATCCCGGCACCAATGATCAACGCTTTTTTGGCTGGCATGGAGCAAATATACGCCGTTGATTATTTTGATTTCAGGATTTCGCTGATACTTACGTGGGGGTGTCATGCTGAGGCTCTCGAAGTATGGCGGGCAAAGGCCTCTACTCACGACACTTCGACAGGCTCAGCATCAGCATAACACCCCGAAGACTTACGCATGATGATGCGTTCCCTCACCTATCTCTTCTATGGCTTTACGGTTGAATGCTTCCAAATCATCCGGGCGACGGCTCGTTACCAAGCCATTATCTACCACTACTTCCTGGTCAATCCAATGGGCACCGGCATTTTTCAAGTCAGTTTCTAAAGATGGATAAGAAGTTAGTGTTCGCCCGCCGATCATGCCAGTTTCAATTAGCATTTGTGGACCGTGACATATCGCTGCGACAGGCTTTCCTTCATCCAGAAATGCTGAAACAAATGCCACAGCTTCCTTATTCTGACGCAGTTTATCAGGATTTAGGACGCCGCCCGGTAAAACAAGGGCATCGTATTCGTCGGGGCTCACATCATTCAGATTCCTATCTACATTGATCTCGATGCCCCAGTCGGTTTTGTCCCATGCTTTTATTTTGCCCATTTTTGGCGATACCACATCTACCTTGGCTCCTGCTTCTTCCAGTGCCTGCTTAGGACTGGTTAGTTCTGCTTGTTCAAATCCTTCTTCGGTAAGGATCGCTACCCTGCGATTATTTAAACTTGCCATAATGCTTGTGTTTATTGATTGAAAATTAAATTTCTTTCTATAAACTACATTTGGCAAAATGCATGGTTTTTGATTTTTTCAGAAAGGCAACAACTACACAAACTGCAGAGCGTACTTCATGAAATTGCTGGTCAGGCCAAAATCTTCCGTGCCCTTTCGACGGATAAAGTAGAAATCCCGTGTAATTTTCAGTCCCTCAATAGGCACTTCCACCAGGTCGCCATCTGCAAGTTGGCGCACTATGGATGGCTTGGGCATAAAACCCAGGCATTGATCGGCCAGCAGGAAATTTTTTAACGCTTCGGTACCACCGAGTCTGATCTTCACTGAAAGATCGGCAGGTTTGATATGGTGATCCGACAAAGCTTTCAATAAAGCATTCAGCGTTCCCGAACCACGTTCGCGTAAAGCGATTGGCGTTTTTAAAAGCTGCTTTAAGGTTAGCGATTTACCTGCCAGCAGACTTTTGGATGAACAAACCGGGATCACCTCATCACTCATGAACGGGTTATAAGATACCGTCGTCAGTTTATTATCTACTTCAATAATGCCTATGTCCACCTCGTGGGTTAACAAGGCGTTCAGGATATATTCCGAATTGCGGTTCACCAGTTGTATACCCACGTTGGCATATTCGCGCTGAAAACCTGAAAGAATGGAAGGCAAAATATATAAGGCGATAGTCGTGCTGGCGCCCAGCCGCAAATGTCCTGCGGCCTGCGATACATTGCTCAGAATGGACAGATCATATTCTATCTTCCGCTCAATTTCAGTGGCTTGCAATAAATTTTCATACAAACGTTTCCCCGCTTCGGTAAGCAGGATGCTGTTGCCCTTGCGCTCGAACAAAGGCACTTTGTACTGATCCTCCAGAGCCTTGATATGCTTGCTAATAGCCGGCTGCGTAACAAATAAAACCTGCGCCGCTTTTGAGAAACTCAAATTGGCAGCCACTTCCATGAATACGCGGTGAGCGAAAGAGATCATGGAGCTAAGTTAGTTGATTGAGTTGATTATGGGAATAGTTGATTAGGTTGATTGAGTGAGTGGTTGATTAAGTTGGTATTTTATCGTGACCTTTGATCAAAGAATCAACCGATAAAGTTCCTGAACCTATTATAATAAGTACTATCAAGCCAGCGATATACAATAGATCAACCTCATATCCTGGCGGACCGAAGAGTGGCCCATTTGCGGATAAGCCTATCGTTTTTATTGAACTGAATCCGTATTTAAGATGAACCGTAAACATTGCAGTCAACGTCACCAGGATCATTGGGATAGCTGTAATACGAATGAACAGCCCGATAAGGATAGCAAAGCCGCATATCAATTCTGCCAGCGGCACCACCCACGCCGTCAGGTGCGGGAATGGAACGTGAAGGAATATTAATAGTTTTTCGAACCCGCCTACTCCACGACTCAGCTTGGCCCAACCATGAGCCATTGATCCATAACCGATAACGAAGCGCAATGCCAGAGGCGCCAGTTGTTGAGATTTTTTAAACATGATATTTTTCTAAGCAGTTGTTGCTTAGTCGAAATCATCTCGGAAAACTTACAAAGGATTTTAACTCTTCACCCGCTCACAATATTGGCCGCTGAATTTGTAAGGCCACCCATTAAAAAAAAAGGGATAATCTTCCGACTATCCCTACTTATGGTTGATTGAGTAAGTATGCTAAATTACGCTTCTACTGCGTTACCAATCAGGTGATTCGCCATTAAATATTCGGCAATCTGCACCGCATTGGTAGCAGCACCTTTACGCAGGTTATCTGATACGATCCAGCAGTTCAAAGTATTCGGGTTGCTTTCGTCGCGACGGATACGGCCTACAAATACTTCGTCTTTTTCGTGTGCGTCAAGCGGCATTGGGTATTTCAGGTTGGCTACATCGTCGACTACAACTACCCCTGGAGATTTTGACAACAGGTTCCTTACCTCATCCAGGTCGAAATCATTCTCAAACTCAATATTCACCGACTCTGAGTGACCGCCGATAACCGGGATACGAACAGTAGTAGCCGTGACACGGATGCTGTCGTCGCCCATGATCTTGCGGGTTTCTTTGATCATCTTCATTTCCTCTTTGGTGTAACCGTTTTCGGTAAATACATCGATATGAGGGATCACGTTCAGATCGATAGGGTAAGTATATGCCCTTGGGCCATCGGTAATACCTTTACGTTCGTTGAATAACTGGTCTACAGCTTTTACGCCTGTACCGGTTACTGACTGATAGGTAGAAACTACTATTCTTTTGATCTTATATTTATCATGCAACGGCTTAATCGCAACCACCATTTGTATGGTCGAGCAGTTAGGGTTTGCAATGATCTTATCTTCTGCTGTCAGCACATTGGCGTTTACTTCGGGCACTACCAGTTTCTTGGTAGGGTCCATGCGCCATGCTGACGAATTATCTACAACAGTTGTACCTGCTTCGGCAAACAAAGGTGCCTGGGCCAATGAAGTGCTCCCGCCGGCTGAAAATAAAGCCAGGTCGGGTTTCTGTTTTATCGCATCCTCAACAGATACCACCTTATATTGCTTGCCCTTGAATGTTACTTCTTTACCAACACTCTTTTCTGAAGCTACGGGGATTAACTCTGTTACCGGGAAGTTGCGTTCTTCAAGAACCTGCAACATTTTAGTGCCCACCAATCCTGTGGCACCTACTACTGCGACTTTCATTGTTTTTTTAAATTATTTATTAATAAATGAACCCCAAATATCTGAATTTTTTAGCTTTTATCAGAGACTTTTTATATCGAATTATCTGAATCTTAATTTATTGAGACATCAACATATCAATTTTTCATTAATTGTAAAAACGATGTGGTTTATTTCAAAATCTTTAAATTTCTAAATCCTGTCAATTCCGGTTCAGGTAAAAAAATCTACCTTTGCGCATCAATAATTAACTTCATGAGCGAAAAGATTTTAGTGATCGGCGCTAATGGCCAGATTGGCACTGAACTGGTCACCGCATTGCGCGATAAATATGGCGCCGAACAGGTAATCGCGTCCGATATTAACAGCCCTACCTATGCTATCCGTCACAGCGGTCCGTTCGAATTTGTGAACGTGCTGGATAAGGACAATCTGCATCATCTATTTACCAAGCATCAGCCTACACAGGTCTATTTGCTAGCGGCTATTTTATCGGCCGTAGGCGAACAAAAACCCAAAATGGCCTGGGACCTGAACATGACCGGCCTGATCCAGATACTGGATTATGCGGTAGAGTTTGGAGTAAAAAAAGTATTCTGGCCGAGCTCCATAGCCGTATTCGGGCCACATTCGCCGCAGGAAAACACACCACAGTATTGCATAATGGATCCTAATACCGTGTATGGTTTCAGCAAACTGGCAGGTGAGCGCTGGTGCGAATATTATTACAATAAGCATGGGTTAGACGTACGCAGCCTGCGCTATCCGGGATTGATCGGCTGGCGGGCAAACCCAGGTGGTGGTACTACTGATTATGCTGTACACATTTTCCACGAAGCATTAAAAAAAGGCAGCTACCGAAGCTTTTTATCAGCCAATACCGCTTTGCCGATGATGTATATGGACGACGCCATCCGCGCTACCATTTCGCTGATGGATGCGCCTGCCGAGCAATTGACTATCCGCTCATCATATAACCTTGCCGGCATTAGCTTTACGCCGACCCAACTGGCTGAGGAGATTAAAAAGTTTATCCCCGATTTTGAGATTAGCTACGCGGAAAGCGATCCGCGACAAGCAATTGCTGATAGCTGGCCAAAATCGATAGACGACAGTTATGCGCAAAAAGACTGGGGCTGGAAGCTGGAGTATGACCTGAAGGGGATGACGGAAGATATGCTGAAGAATTTGAAAAGCGTTATATTAGCTTAAAGCTGAAAGACCAAAGCAAAAAGTTAAACAAATCTTATATTTACGCCCTGGAAATTGACATGGCTATGAACCATGATCTATAAACCATGAACTATAATTAAAATGGGAAGAGCATTTGAATTCCGCAAAGAAAGAAAGCTAAAACGCTGGTCGAAGATGGCGGTGCAGTTTACACGCCTTGGTAAGGAAATTGTAATGGCTGTGAAAGCTGGTGGCGGCGACCCCAACACCAACTCGCGTTTGCGTACTGCTGTCCAAAATGCCAAAGCGGTAAACATGCCAAAAGACCGTGTGGAAGCTGCCATAAAAAGAGCTACAAGCCGCGACGAAAAAGATTATGAAGAAATTGTGTATGAAGGATATGCGCCGCATGGCGTAGCTATTCTTGTAGAAACAGCTACAGATAATATTAACCGTACTGTTGCTAATGTTCGCAGCTACTTTACTAAGGTAGGCGGAACATTGGGTAAAACAGGATCATTGGATTTTATATTCACCCGCAAATCGGTGTTTACTTTTGTTCCCGGAGATCGCGACCTAGAAGAGTTAGAATTCGAATTAATCGACGCAGGTTTGGAAGAATTGTTTGTTGAAGCAGACGAGGAAGGAAACGATATTGCCGTTATCCACACCGCTTTTGAAGACTTCGGCAAAATGCAGAAAACTTTGGAAGGACTTGGCATTGAAACAAAATCGGCCAAACTGGAGCGCATCCCGCAATCATTCCACGAGGTAAACGAGGAGCAGGTTGCCGACGTTATGAAACTGATAGATAAACTGGAAGAGGACGACGATGTTCAGGCGGTTTATCATAATATGCAGGAGTAGTGATTAGTTAACTGGAGATCAGTTAACCAGGAACTAGTTTTTTTGAGTTTAGGATTTAGATTTTAGGATTTGCCCATGCCCCTTTTCACATCACGCAGGCAGGAAAAGAAAGTTAAAGTAACCTTTAGCAATGGCTTGCTTTTTGTTGAAAAAGAAGATGGTAAGTCGGAGGTGTTTCCGCTGGAATTTTTTCCGAAGTTGATGAATGCAACTGATGAGCAGCGTGCAGATTGGACACTGACAGACAGGGGGATTCATTTTAATCAGCTTGACCTCGATGTAGATGTTAAGTATTAACTCCCAATGTCATTTCGACGAACCTGCGAGGGGTTGAGCGTAAGCGGGAGGAGAAATCTTATACAAGCGACCAGTCACACATGCTTGGTTTACAAGATTTCTCTGCGCCCCGAACCACATTCCTCACCGCTCATCGAAATGACATAATAGATTATAAAAATGACGTTCGAAGAATTTTTTAAGAAGAAAAAGATCAGCCTGGTTGCTCTTGAACAGGGCGAGCCTGCTCTTTTTTCTGAATTTAAAGTTCATTTCGAAAAGATGGGCGAGAAAAGCTTCGACCATACCAAAAAATACTGGTTCAATAAGTTAAGACTGCGTTTCCCTGCTCCACCAGAACCAAAGGTGGAGAAAGTAGTAATTGAAAACACCCTAGCTGAACAAACTATCACTGAAACTTTGGGTGAAAAACCGGCAGAACCAACTCCTAAAGTAGGTTTTACACCGAGATTCAAGGCAGCCACAACCAAACCGGCAGAAACACCTGCCGCGGCACCCAAACCGGAGGCAGAAAAGCCTGACGAAAGTGAAAAGCCGACTGCGGCACCTGTTGGGTTTAAACCACGCTTTAAAGCAGGCGTTACCAAACCAGCCGAGCCTGCTCAGAGTACCGAACCTGCACCTGAACCCAAAAAGCCTATAGAAAATGAAAAGCCGGCATCCGCACCAGTTGGATTTAAGCCGAGATTCAAGGCAGGAGTTACCAAGCCTGCAGAGGCCGCTGCGAGTACTGAATCTACGCCGGAACCCGAAAAGCCAGAAGAAAAAGAAAAACCAGCTTCGGCATCTGTTGGGTTTAAGCCGAGATTTAAGGCAGGGGTTACCAAACCTGCTAACCCGTCTCCTGAGCAGAAAGACGAATCGAAAAAAGAAGAATAGTAATAGCGCGTTGTCAGTCTGAGGCTCTCGAAGACTATGCGCGCAGGCCTTTATGCCCACCCTTGCGTTATTTTCCGACGATAATCATGTTAACCATTAAATCCGTGTAATCATGGTTCAGACAAATAGCAGAGACGCCTTTGGGTGTCACCCTGAGCTTGTCGAAGTGCGGTGCGTAGGCCTTGCCCGCATACCCTTCGACAAGCTCAGGGTGACAACGCTCTTTTGTCATCTCACTTTCAGAGGCTTGGGATTTTATAACTCAGCATGACACTTTTTTTGTCTTTTCACTTGCTACTTCTTATGCGAAAACAACCACGGAATTAACTGCGGTTCTTTAAAAGCATCATCCCAGCTGTTATGATCGTCATTAGGGTAAACGGTAAATTTCGGGTCGCCACCTTCGGCTTTGATGGCTGCGACCATGATCTGTGAATGATCGAAAGGCACAACACTATCTTTCTGTCCGTGGAATATCCACATCGGAACCTTCTTTGCGTAGATCTTAGCATTCAATGTATTATCACCGCCGCAAATTGAGAACGCAGCTGCAAACCATTCGGCCTTGCGGCGAAGTAGTTCAAACGTACCCATGCCACCCATTGACAGGCCGCCTACGTACACACGGTGCTTGTCAACAAACGGTTTATCCAGCCATTGATCGATCAATCCCAATAAACCTGTCATCGCAGTAGTTGGATTGCCACCTTCAATAAAGTTCCAGGTTATTTTTCCTGAGGCATCGTGGCCAATTTTCACATTGCTCCAAAAGCTATTTGCCGGGCATTGTGGAAATATCACTATCGCCGGATACTTTGCGCGAATAGTATCGTTCAGAAATAGTTGCGTACCATACTTCAGTTGCGCTTCGTTATTGTTACCACGCTCACCGGCGCCATGTAGCACAATGATCATCGCATATTTTTTGGCAGGATTGAAATTTTGAGGGAAGATAAAGCGATACGGAATAGTATCGCCCTTATTTATGTAAGAGCCACGATCAAATCTTGAAGCTTCTTGTGATTGGGCAAAAACAGGAAATGCCAGGCAAATGCCCAGCATTCCGGTTAAAAATATTTTTATAGCTTTCATTACGTTCAAATAATTTCAATAGATTATCTGGCGTAATTAACGAATTTTTAATCAATTCTTTGCAAAATCGGAATTTTGACGCCAATTTTCTTCAGTCCATGCCGCACTTCAGGACAGCTAATGAATAATTTTCCATAACAAACCGTTTTGGTAATTTGCAAAGGGTAAAAGAGAAAGAGACGCAATGCATTGCGTCTCTACGTTATTCTGCTGATATCTTAATACCCTTTTTAATATTTACCGGCTGAGGCACTTTCACATAGTAACCAGTGCCATCGTATACCCTTTTTCTCGGGTGCGATTTGCAGGCGTCGCTGCAACAGCCATCCATTGCGGTTCCGCATTCGTCGCATTGGGTAAAATGCTCGTTGCACTCAGGGTTGGCACAGTTGATCATTTTATCGGTTTGCTTGCCACAATTAAAGCAGGTTGATATCACAACAGGATTAACTGAATTGACATCAACCGCCAGGCGATTATCGAATACATAGCACTTGCCTTCAAAATCTTCGCCACCGGCTTCTTTACCATATTTAATAATACCTCCGTGCAATTGATACACCTCGGTAAAGCCTTCGTGCAGTAGCAGTGCTGATGCCTTTTCGCATTTGATGCCACCTGTGCAATAGGTCAATATCTTCTTGTCCTTATACTGTGCAAGCTCATTGATTTTTGACGGGAAATCCCTGAAGTTTTCAATATCCAGCGTTACGGCATTCTTAAACTTACCCAATGAGTGCTCATAGTTGGAGCGCACATCCAGTATTACTACATCGTCCCTGTCTTTCATTTCCAGGAACTCCTTAGGTTCAAGGTGTCTACCGGTCTTTTTATTGGGGTTGATAATATGCGGATCGCGCAAGCCTGAATGCACAATCTCTGATTTATAGCGTACATGCATTTTTACAAACGACGGTTCATCAACCTCATCAATTTTAAATTCTGTAGCTGCAAAGCGCGAATCGGCGTGAAGGGCATCCATATAGGTTTTGCAGGCTTCAACTGTGCCCGAAACTGTGCCGTTAAGGCCTTCATTGGCTACGATAATACGCCCAACCAAACCCAATGATTTACAAAATTTCAGATGATCGGCAGCAAATTGCTCCGCATCTTCTATTGACGAATAGCAATAATAGAGTAGTGTGTTATACTTTGTCATAAACATCGATACTGCTGCAAACAGCGTTAAATGAGCCGCAAATGTACAATTTTTAGCAATATTCTAAAAACAGAGCCGTTTTGTTGTTTAAATGATGTTCATAATTAATTACTGCACAACAAATTATTTAATGGATAAAAATTTTGCTTTTAAAACAACTTTTCTATCTTTGCAGCACCCTAATTAATTCTTTATATCTGAAATCCCTTGCCCAATGGCAGGGGATTTCTACTTTACACGTTGAGTATCAGATACTTCTACAATACTATTTGATACCATAGAATATCCTGAACCCTTGTAAAGTTTTGTGATTGCCTTCAAAAACAAATCCATAATCAACACGGAATATCAATCGTTGTATACCGAAATAAAATTCCGAATAGTTGTGGTTATTGTTTTCGTTCAGGTAATTCACGCCGATGATCTCGTCCAGCTTTAACCTTCTCAAACCAGGAATGTTGTTAAACAGATAGCCGGTAAAATTATGTTCAAAATGCGCTTCAACAAATCCCTGGTTGGCGCTATACGTATAAAATGGCAGGAAATGGAAGCTTCCGGGCGTTGGGTCAAAGGTAGTACCCTGGTTACCCTGAAAATGGTTATAATCCATAAAATACAATTTATTACGGTTGAAAAAATCACCCGCGGCAAACTTGAACGATGAAAAACCTGCCATACCTGTATTCAGATGTTCCTGGAATACTTCAACAGACGCAAAATCATAATCGACATCAGATCGTAAAATGCCATTTATGCCCTTTCTGTAATTCACTCTAATTTGAGGATAAGCAGATGGTTCAAAAACCCGGCCTGTTGGCCTTGTGTAGTATTGCTGATCAAAGGTAAAAGTGAGTGATGTACTCAGTGTGAGCGCCTGATTTTGCGGGAAAAGCACCGAGCGATCAGTTGCAGCACTATCCGGGGCTAATGGATTATTCGATGTAAACCGCCTGCCCTTGTATGTTGTTACGGCATAGTAAGAATTATTGTACAACTGAGTTCGGCTAGCGTAAGATAGATCGGCCTTTAGCAATATACCATTAGCAATATCACGTTGATAGCCTATTTCGCCGTATTCCGAGCGATAGAATTTCACAAAGTTCTGCTCGCTCAAAAGTGTACTCAATGTATTAAAGTAAAGCGAGCGCGTGCCTACATTGCTTAGATCGAGTATGGCGCTACCACCGCCAAAAATAATCTTCCCCTTGTTGTTGGGATCAAAATCGTATTCGCCTTTCAGTTCAGCGTTAAATTGCTTACTTGAATAGCCATACCTTAAATCGGGCGTAAGTCTGAAGTTTCGTAATTGATCAAGGTAATGAACGTAAGTCCCTTTTAGATTAATCCCTGCTCCTTCTACCGTATTGTAAAACACGGTCTGAATGAATGGATCTAAATAAATAGAGTCTCTATTGTTATTATAGCCAGCCTTGTAGCCAAAAGGGATGTAAGGCAGTGCAAGGAAAGCATTTTTCCTTCGCTGGTCGGGCGCATATTTTGCTATTGCCCGGTCTAGTTCTGCTTTAAATTCCTTTTTTGTATAATCTCTTTCCTCCTGTCTCGTCAAGGGTACAGGCCGTACACTGTTCCAATAGGCAGTATCCCGGCTATTTTCGATGGTGTCCATACGCATCCGTTCGCCATTAAAATAATGATCCGGAAAGTTTGGATTTAGGTTATAGCGGCTGTAAATATTCAGGAAATAGCCCTCAAATTTAAAACCGAGTACACTACCCTTAAAGCTGTATTGAGCCGCCAGCGGCATCCACACACTATCGGTGATGGGCACATATTCCTGGCTTATACGAATGGTATCTACCAGGTTAATACCATTATCCTTTTTGGTCAGCATCAGGTCGGCACTGTACAGGCGCCAGTTGCCATCTACTATATAGATGAATCCGTTAAAAACAGGATCAAAAGTATGCTTTGGCACTACCTTAATTTTATGCACAGCAACACCATTTTCTATTTTGGTACCGATCAGCTCATACTTGTAATAATGCGGTGCGTTGGATGCAATGGGTGAGATAAAACCATGACTGCTCAGACCCTGAACAAAAAAAATATTTTTATAGAAATTCACCGCCAGGTCTGATGCCTTGTTGTAGCTGAAGGCGGTATTTCGGCCAAATGATTTGGAAGCGATCATCTCTTCTTTTACCTTATTTGGCATCTGAAAATTGTAGTTGGACAAGGATTCTGACTGGTATAATATGCCTTTTCCGCTGCTGTCCACGCTCAGGGCATCGACCACGTTCGGGCTCATTAGCGATTTAGGAATCCGGTCAAGCTTCTGAACTCCTTTTACATAAGCCAGGCATGAGTATTTTTTAACCTGGTTCAGGAAATATTCACGTTTATTGATCACCCTTCGCATGATACCCATTGCAGAGTCGCTGCTGAATTTTTGCAGAGCATAATTCTCGTTGGTCAGCTGCACATTATGCTGAATGCTCTGATCGACAATAATGATTTTTTCGATTACCTCCTTATAACCAACAAAGCGATATACTACATTATAAGTACCAGGACCGAGTTTAAGCTGATATTTTCCCTCTTCGTTGGCAACTGTGCCATAAGTAGAATTCTTGATATAGACGACAGCATAAGAAATTGTCCGATTGGCCTGGTCGCTAACCCTGCCATGCAATAAATAGGTTTGACCCTGTACCGTTAGATTAACAATTATGGTAAAAAGAAGCAGCAGGTATTTCCTCATTATTTTTAATAAAACCCTATATAGAACAGCGGCATTGAAAAAAGTTTCTCAAAATAGGCATTTAAGACCTATTTCATTTGCCCGATTCACACTTATTCATACAAAAAAAGAGTTCGCAATGGAACTCTTTTTCTTTCATAGGTAGACGGCAATTCATGCAGATCAGGCCGCTTGACTGGCTTGAGGTTGTTTTTGTCCTGAACGTGTGGCTTTAAAATTTCCAAGATCGTTCAGTAAAAGCTTTTTTAGTTCTATATCCAGCGCTTTTAAAATTACGGTGGTTTTATTTAAGTTCTTCATAGGTTGATGTTTTGTTTCGTTGGCAGAGTAAATACCAATTTTATGCCAAGGCCTAAAAAAAATATAAAATCGATTAGCAAAGCAGTTTTTAATCGATTCGGGATTTTCGCCAAAGTATAAACAGATATACAAGGCGCCTATTTTTGTATACAAAAATAGACACAATTGGGTTGGGAAATCTATCAGAAAGACGATGAGCAGACGCGTGAAAAAAATGGAAAGTATAAAAAAAAAGAATCTCTTGCCGCCCCCACGTCAAGAGATCTTAGTTAGATAATTGCTGTTAATGAAATAACAAATATAACAGCTTATACGCCATCCGGACTCAAAAGGTTACGAAAATAACTTCAAATAACATATTTTTTTATTCTCATTTTCAATGACTTACGTTTTATTACTAAAAATATAGTAGAATAAAAAAGGGATACCCCATCGGATATCCCCGGAAATTTAATTTAACCTCTTCCAGATATGGAAAAGAACTTTGACCCTTATTGTTGAGTCTCGGCTTGCCGATCGCCGTTGTTATCGTTATCCTGGTTATTGGCCGTACCTGCGCCGTCGATGCTTACAATCTTGTAAGCCTTCTTGCCATTGGCATCTTTAACCTGCTGATAATAGATCCCATCTTCAGATACGTAATAAGTAGTGCCTGATAGTTTCACCTTGCGGCAATCCGGAGGTAATTGGTTCACGACATCGCCTACATGTGGCATAACGGAACCTGCACCTGGTGCGCTGGTATTCAGTTGACCGTCCTTGCCTACCACTTCGTAAACTACCGTTCCGTCATCTTTGGTAATGGCCTGGTAGTATACGCCGTTCTTTTCGTAATACTGCTGACCATCTATCACGATAGATTGTGCACCATTTGGCAAAGCATTTATTGCCGCACCAATCGGAGGTTCAACAACAGTGTATTGATCATTATTATAATTGTAGAAGAAGCCATCGCTGTAAAAGTATGGGTAACCGCCCCAGTAGAATGAATAATATCCGTAGGGAAGGAAACCAAAGCTTAAGCCCAACCATGGATAGTACAAACTTCCGTAAAACCCGCCATTATAAAAGTACCCACCATGATACCCCCAGCCATAAGGGCGGCCATAGTAACCACCATGACCATAATAGCCACCGCCAACTGAACCGGGTACATAACCACGATGTCCATTTACACCTATTACAGCGTTATTCCTGACGATGCCATTGCGTGTTGCAAAACCGCCTCTTGATGTAACCATACCGCGTGAACCGGCAACACTGCCACTACGCGGCGTAAAACCACCGCTGCGCGGAGCAGAAATTCCTACTGATGAACGGCCGGCACTTGAAAATCCACCGCTGGAACGGCCTGCGGAGAAACCGCCGCCACCGGAGAAACCGCCACCTCCTCCTGAGTGACCGCCACCGCCACCTCCTCCGCCACCGCCGCCCCTATGCTGGGCAGTGGCTGTTAAAGCCATAAACAAACACATTACTGCGCTCAAGCCGGTAAATGTTAAATATTTAAATATTCTTTTCATGATCTTATAAATTGATATGATAATTATTTAGGTATTTGCAATATAACGTATATACTTTTCAATAGTATTAATAGGATTGTAAAAATTATGCGTGATATAAATTCACTGCAAATGTCCCATCAAATACGTAAAGTGCAATAGCTTAGGCAGGTACATTGCGGGTGAGGTTTTGTAACCCCTGCCATCAATGGCGTCAGCTGTTTTGATAAAGCACCACCCACAATTATAAATACGAAAATAACACCGATTTGTAACAGTTTACTGAACATTTCGCGTTTGTTTTCCATAGTTGATTTATGCGCCCGATGTATCAATACTAAAGCATTGGCGCCGGTATTTTTTTCCTCATGTAAAGAATTTACTATAAGTTGGGATTTTGCCTGTTTGTAGTTGCTGGTTACTCTTAATGGGCTGAACTTAGGCAGGTAAAGCAGGTAAGTAACCGCAATAAAAAGGTAGAGGGTCGTCAACAACACAACGAGGCACTTTTTTACGATAGCATTCCCGGCTTTCATCACCCTTTTATATAGCTATATTAAATATACGCAAAATTACTCAGTTGGACATGCAGAAATAAAAAAGGTTTAAAATACCTACGAATAAGTACATATTTTTTAAAAAAGTATGATATATCAATTTTTGTTATATAACTTTATGTTACTGATCTAAGACATTATGGAGCATTGCCTCCTTTTTGCCGATTTCTGAGCTCTCTCTCACTACTTATTTATCGCAAAAGGAAGCCAGAAAACACCTCGCGTATTTTCCGGCTCAATTAACTCATTAACTGCCTTGTCATTAACTCCTGATTAATAAAACAATCCAATTTGTTGGAATTTGGCAAAATTGCGTCCTGGATTTTAATTATAGATGTAATTTTCCAGATACATTTAATTAAAACGACGAATACGTCAGGTTCTATGAAAACATTTGGTTAAAAATAAAAAACTACCGTACGTTTGGCCCCCCGTACTACAATAATTAACTATCTAACTAATTCATTTTTTACTCATGAAAAAATCTCTACTCCTGATTTTGTGCTTTTTGCTGGCTTCGGCTCGGCTATTTGCGCAAACTCACACCGTAACCGGGAAAGTTACGGGAAAAGACGACGGCTTACCGATACCCGGCGCGTCCGTAACGGTAAGCGGTACCAACACTGGTACTCAAACTAAAGTTGATGGAACTTATTCACTTCAGGCAGCCGATGGTACAAAGCTGACGTTTAGTTTCATCGGATATGCGACTCAAACATTAACCGTCAATGGTCCAACACTAAATGTGGCGCTTGCTACCTCCAGTCAGCAATTAGGCGAAGTGGTTGTTACTGGCGCATTGGGTTTAACCAGAACCCGTAATCAACAAAGCTATGCAGCGCAGCAGGTAAGTGGTGATGAAGTAAGCAAGCAACGGCAAACCAATTTTATCGATGGACTGTCGGGCAAGGTGTCAGGCCTGGAAATTCGCCAGAACAATGCCCCGGGCTCGTCAACAAACGTCGTGCTTCGTGGCAATAAATCAATTTATGGAAACAACCAGGCACTGTTTGTAATAGACGGTGTTCCTGTTGATAATACCAATAAAAACAGCGCAGACCAAATGGCCGGCGGGGGCGGCTACGACTATGGCAGCCCGGCCTCTGATATTAATTCGGATGATATAGAAAATATTTCTATTTTAAAGGGAGCCGCTGCAACAGCCCTTTATGGTTCGCGCGGCGCCAACGGCGTTATCCTGATCACGACCAAAAAGCCTAAGAAAAATCTGGTGATCACCGTCAACTCTACGGAAAAATTGTCTGAAATGGACAAATCTACCTTTCCAAAGTATCAGACTCAGTATGGTGCTGGTTACGGTCAATATTATGCAGATCCGAGTGGTTACTTCTTTTATTTTGACGTAAACGGCGATGGTCAACCCGACCTGGTTACACCGACAACAGAAGATGCCTCATTCGGTGCCAGGTTCGACCCAAAACTGATGGTTTACCAATGGGATGCCTTTGATAAGACATCACCTAATTTTGGAAAAGCTACGCCATGGGTTGCCGCTAAAAATGGCCCGGCAAGCTTTTTCAGAAAGCCGATTTCAGTAAATGAAAGTATATTGATCACCAGCGGAGGGGAAAGTGGAACTTTTAAACTTGGCTACACTTACAGCGACGATAAAGGCATCATTCCTAACAGCAGCATCAAAAAGAACCTGGTTGATTTTGGAGGCACTTATAATATAACTCCTAAATTGACTGTTGGCGCTAATGTCAATTTCTATCAAACCAATGGCATAGGCCGCGGCGGTACAGGTTATGATGGAACCAACTCAGATAACCGGAACGTGCTGACCAACTTCCGTGAGTGGTGGGAAATGAATGTGGATGTCAAGGAATTGAAGGCCGCTTATGACAGGACTAAATCAAATGTAACCTGGAACATGGCCGACCCAGAGAGCGGCAATTATTCTGCTATCTTTTGGAATAACCCATATTGGGTAACCGAGCACAACTATGAAACCGATACCCGTAATAGGTATCTTGGTAATGTTAATGCCAATTACAAGCCAACCAACTGGTTAACTTTTACCGGCAGAGTATCTTTGGACGCTTACTCTGAGCTTGACCAGGAACGTTATGACGTAACCAGTATCGGTGTACCATACTACTCAAGGTACAATAACAATTACTCCGAAACCAACTTTGACCTGCTGGCCAATGTTGACAAGGATATTTCAAAAGACTTCAACCTAAAAGCACTACTGGGCGGCAATATCAGGAAAAACTCTATCAACAACATTTATAATGTTACTAACGGTGGGTTGATCATACCTGGTGTATATTCTCTATCAAACTCCCTGGTTACGCCATTAGCACCGTTGGAAAATGAGCAGCATCGCGAAGTTGACGGTATTTTTGCAGGGGCTACATTAACCTGGAAAAAAATGCTGACTTTGGACGGAACAATAAGGAGAGATAAATCTTCAACGCTGCCTGAAGCCAACAACAGTTACTATTACCCATCTATAGCCGGCGGCTTTGTTTTCTCGGAACTTCTCAAGGATTGGAAATGGCTATCTTACGGAAAAATACGTGCTAATTATGCACAGGTGGGCAATGACGCACCTATCTACGTTGTTCTAGACAGCTATACCATCAATTCGCCATTTGGCACTGCGCCACAAACAACGCTTAATCTTACCAAAAACAACCCTAACTTAAAACCTGAACGTACAAAAAGTAAAGAAATTGGATTGGAGCTGAACTTCTTCGACAATAGGTTAGGTTTCGATGGATCTTACTACAATGCACTTACTTTTGATGAAATATTGCCGGTAAGAGTATCAAGTGCTACAGGTTATACCAATGAATATTTAAATGCGGGATCCATCCGAAATAAAGGTGTGGAACTTTCAATATACGGAACTCCGGTAAAATTTCAAGATTTCAACTGGACCGTCAGGGTGAATTTCACCCACAATGCTAATAAAGTGGAATCTTTATATAAAGATGGCAGCGGTAACGAGGCTAAAAATCTTAACCTGGGTAGCTTCCAGAACGGCGAAAGTATAAACGCTCCACTGGGAGGATCATTAGGAACTATCAGAGGGTCTGATTATACTTATTTGAACGGCCAGAAAGTTGTCGGCCCTGATGGTCAATATGTATTAACTGCTACCAACAACAACCCGATCGGCAATACAAACCCTGATTGGACTGGCGGTATCAATAACTCGTTTAAGTATAAAAATTTCACTTTTAGCTTCCTGATCGATATCCGTAAAGGTGGTGTTGTATTTTCGCAGGACATTGCTTATGGTTTAGCCACTGGCCTGTATCCTGAAACAGCTTATACTAATGACCTTGGTAACCCTGTTCGTTCGCCACTTACTAATGATTCAAAGAGCGGCGGCTTTATACGTCGGGGCGTGTTAGCAAATGGCCAGCCAAATACAACACGTATAGCTGCTGACGACTATACTGCTTTTGGCTATGTGAATTTGCCTGACAAAGCCTGGATCTATGATGCAAGTTATGTCAAACTGCGTGAAGCATTAATTGGCTATACCTTGCCAAAAAGTGTAACCCAAAAACTTGGCCCGGTTAAAGATATAACGCTACAGCTGATTGGCCACAATTTATGGATCATCCATAAAAACTTGCCATATGCAGATCCTGAAGACGGCTTAAGCTCGGGTAATTTACAGGGTATACAGGAAGGTTCTTATCCATCCGTTCGTACCATTTCTTTCAACTTAAAAGCAACTTTCTAAATATATCAGACATGAAAAAGAAAGCCATAATTTTAGTGCTGGTTTCAATACTATCAGCCTGTACTAAAGATATACAAAAGCTAAATGTTGATCCGAAGCATCCTGCAACTGTGCCTTCGTACAGTTTGTTCACAAACGCCCAGCATGCTTTGGTAAATACATTAACGTCATCAAATGTGAACCTGAATATCTTCCGTTTGATAGAGCAGCAGTGGGAAGAGACCACTTATACAGACGAATCGAATTACAATCTTAAGTCGCGCGCAATACCCGACAATATCTGGAACAATTTATATACAACGGTATTGGCAAATTTTGAGCAGTCAAAGAAGACGATACCTGCGGATGTAACCGATGCCGCACAGCAAAAAAATGAGTTGGCAATAGTGGATATCATGCAAGTGTACACCTATTTTTACCTGGTTACCACTTATGGGAATGTGCCTTACAGCCAGGCGCTGGACATCAAGCAGCCTTTCCCAAAATTTGATGATGCCAAAACCATTTATTATGATCTTTTAACCCGTTTGGATGCCGACATTGCTGTACTAAAAGCGAATGAAACCGGTGCAAGCTTTGGTGGTGCGGACCTTATTTACGGAGGCGACCCAGTCAAATGGGAAAAATTCGCAAATACCTTTAAGGTTAAAATGGGCATTGTAATTTCTGATAGTGACCCGGCAAAAGCAACAAGCACGATCACAACTGCTATAGCTGGAGGCATATTCACATCAAATGCGGATAACGCTGTATTCAAATATCTGGCACAAACACCAAATACCAATCCGATCTGGGTTGATCTCGTACAAAGCGGCAGACAGGACTTTGTAGCAAACTCTACTATTATGAGTTTTTTGCAGCCAACAAGTTTTCCGGCTGATCCAAGATTGCCTTATTACTTCACGGTAAATAATAAAGGAATTTATACAGGGGGCGACCCGGGCGCAAATGTTAGTTTCGGCGGCAACTCCAAGCCTTCAGGTCCATTGCTAGTACCTGGTTCGATTGGACAAGTTACCAATCCCGATTTTCCGGCCGATCTGCTGGACTATGCTGAAACTCAATTTTATTTAGCCGAAGCTGTGGCAAAAGCGCTGATCGGCGGCTCTGCAGCAACATATTATACCAATGGAGTTCTCGCTTCCGCAGAGTTCTGGGGAGTGGCTCCCGCCGACGCGGCAGCTTACCTGGCGCAACCAAATGTTGCGTTTGCGACCGCAACCGCGCCTGATGGGACAGCACTTACTGATCTGCAGAAAATAGCCCTCCAGGGCTACCTGGCACTTTATAATAGGGGATGGGACGCCTGGATATTTACCAGGATACTCGATTATCCCGTATTCCCTGCCCCGGTAAGTGCACTTAGCGATTTTCCCGTTCGCTTTACTTACCCTATTAACGAGCAGAATGTAAATGTAGTAAATTACAACCAGGCTTCTACTGACATTGGGGGCGATGTAGTAACGACAAAGCTTTTCTTTGACAAAAATTAACAGGAGAATAAAACACAGATTACCCAAGCCCCGGTCTTGCAAGGCCGGGGCTTTTTGTTGGCTTCAATTGCTTACAACTGTTAATAACTTTCTTTTCAAAAGCATGCTTTTCCTATAACCTATCAAAAATTATTTGCGTTTAACTACTTATGAAAATTGAAGGCGGACTGCTCATTAATATGAGCTCAGAATTAGCAAATTACTTCAAAGGTCACCCGGCAGAATTGCCTGCATCTGTTGATGTAAACTCTTTAGAAGTTAGAACCTCGTCATACCTGATCGAGCATATCGAAAATTACACTCGGAAACCATTTACAGATAAGTTCTTGTGGTGCGTGGTATTCCCGAAATCAAAAAATCCGTTGTTCGAATATTTTTACTTTATCGACTACAAGGCGGTACATAAAGGAGAGCACGGCATTATTTCGGCAAAACTGATGTACGAAAACAAAAATTATTCTTCTGCCTGGTATTCGGCTAACTAATCAGCATTTATTCACGCAGTTTACCCGCTGCCTTTTCGAGAAGAGGGCCGCTTCATTTATATCAATACCTAAAAGTTACCCCGAATTCTGCATGAAAATTATATACTGTATTATTGGGTACATAGTACTGACTAGGTGAATAATTATTCAGTATCCACTCGTAGTTGAAGGATTTTATAGTTTGTACGGTTACATTGAATATTAAATTCTTATAGCCCCAATTACCTTGTAATCCAAAAGTAAAGTCAACCCATTTTCTGCTATTGCCGTTAATGTCCGGGAAGTATGCTTGATAAAAATCAACATCATGCTCAAAGCGTTCAAGTGATATTCCCAATTTCTTTAGTCCCGATACCCAGCTTATCTCGACAGATTGAAGATTTCCCCCAGAACCTGTGCCAGCCCCCAACACTTGCCCCTCATTGGTTTGGCCATCTGTAACCTGGCCATGAATATACCATCCGCCTGCATTGCGAATAAGCCTGTCAGGCGATTGGGAAAGCTGCGTAATTTCTCCACTGAATAAAATATGCTGGTCAGCAGATCCATTTACTGGAAACAGTTTTCTCAAACCAAAAATATAGGCTCTTGAATGGTCGGGAGACCCGATGAAGTCGCGTAGATTGAATGAATTATCATTTAAGCCGTATTCAAAATATATTTCAGCATGTGCTTTTTTGAATAGCCAGCGGGCATAAAACGAAGTATACTGATCTCTTGGAAAGGGGTCGCCGTTGGCTCCGGGGGTAGCATCTTTGGAATATGGTACGAGGAAAGGAACATAGCCGCTAAAACCTTTAACGTCATGATAATAAGCATCAAATGTACGGGTAAGACCCAGCGTTAACCCGGGGATCCATTTGGGATGATAATTTATATTGAATCCGGTAAAATATCGCCAATCCAGATCTTTTTGAACAAATAAATTTGAGTCATTGGGCAATTTAGTAACAGAAAGAGGCGGATATCCCGTACCATCCAACCGGCCAAATACTATTTGCCCTTCGAGATATCCTATAGGAGTTTTTACAGGGCGTACGGTGTTAAAAGTAAGGTGCTTAAATCCTGGGGCATTATCACCCAATATTAATGAGTTTCTGATCCCGGGCCCCCACCATAAATTTTCATTTGATAATCCGACGGAAAACCAGCCGAACGTTAACCTGATACTGCTTTGTCCCCAGAACATTTTACTATAAGGCCCATTGCCGAACCGTTCAGGATTATCTATTAAATTATGATAGGCATAATATTCAACCAGTTCATCGCCTGAATGGCCAGAAGCAAACCCACTAAATACCGGATTGGCTGCATAAACAAACTCAGGCTGAAATTGTATGCTCAGGGCGCCACGTTTCACATAAAAGCCGCCGCTGATAAGCGTTTGATAACCCTTTGCAGGTATCATTGCCCCGTCATTCCATCCATATGGATGATTGGAATTAAATTGTTGTTGCCAGGTCAATGGCAATATTTTGAATTGTCCGTGACCTTTATCAAATAACAGCGGTTGCTTTTCTGTCCAATAACTGGTCTTCATGCTATCGGGATCAAATACGTCAGGGACCTTTAAGGCAGAGGCAGAAAGAGGACGGACGGTAAAAGATATATTTGAATCAACTTTTCCTGCCAATTGCATCGTCCTGTAATAATCATTAAGAACGTGAGATGTTACGGGCAGAGATTGTGCATTTATCGCTACAGGAAAGGCACCGATAATTGCAATTATGATGGTTATTGAAAAAAGTATCCTCTTCATCAAACTAAAACAGTTTTAGAATAAATAAGTAACCCCTGCCTGTAACTGTAAATTAAATGCATCACCCCCGTTAACATAGGGTGAAATAACCGGTTTTGACGGGTCAGTGGGCAGATACCACTGATAATTTAAAGATTTAATAACCTGAACTTTGGTATTGAAAATCAAATTCTTGCCTCCCCATTCACCAATGGCCGCAATGCTTAAATCAACCCAATGCCTCCTATAGTCCTGGGTATTTGTATAGGTAAGATAATACAGGTCATTATTGTGCACGTAACGCTCAAATTGCAACCCTAACTTCTTTATGCCTTTTACCCAACTGACGTTGACGGTTTGCAAATTGCCACCCGGACCAAGGCCGGCACCCAGTTCCTGCCCCTCAGTTGTATAACCTTGCCTGATAAACCGGTTTACATACCACTCGTCGCCGGACAAGATATTGTTAAGGGAATTTTCCTGGAGCTGGGTGGCTTCTATACCCAGCAGGATATTTTCATCTTTCGACGAACCCAAAGGCAGCAATTTTCGGATGCCAAAAGTATAAGCCCGCACATTATTGGGCGCTAGTGATTGCTGCAAAGCACTCTCAGTATTGTTGTACTGGCCCCATTCAAAATATATTTCGGCATGTTCCTGTGTCCAAAGCCAGCGCATAAATAAGGAGGTTAGTCTAATGGATCTGCTTCTGGAAACGTCAGAAGCAAACAACGGCAAATAATCGGTGACACGATCCAGGTCCTTTACGTAATAAACGGAACTATGATCAAATCCGAGGAATAGGCCAGGTATCCATCTGGGTTGCCACGTTGCGATTATTCCGTTTAAATACCTCCAGTAATCAGGTTTCGGAAGATATAAATCGGTGCCATGATAGACATAATCCGATTCCAAAGGCGGATAGTTCGAAGAACTCAGGTTTCCCGCAATGGCCTGTGCTTCAAAAGAGCCGATTGGTGTTTGTAAAGGACGCAGCGTATTTAGCGTAAGATGCGGAAAACCCGGGGCAGTATTGCTCATCAATAAAGAATTCTGAATTCCTGGCCCCCACCATAGGTTTTCGGTGGACAAGCCAAAAGATATAGCCTTATAATTTAACCGGATGCTTGATTGCCCCCAATAGACTTTGGTATAGGTCTCTGTCCCAAACCTGGCCGGTAAATCAATGTTGTTGTAAATGGAGTAATAATATACAAAAGTGCTAACTAATGATTTTTTATTAAACGTCTCAAAATCAGAATTTTCAGCCGTTACAAATTCGGGCTTTAATTGGATGGTTAACGGCCCAAAACGAGCAAAAATACCCGCACTTACAAACGCCTGAGGTCCTTTTGCCGGTATCATTGCGCCGTCATTCCAACCATACGGGTGATGTGAAGTAAATTGAGTTTGAACTGTAAGTGGCAAAACACTTACCTGAAGTTTCTCGTCGTTGCTTTGCCATAGACGTTTCAAGCTGATCAGTTTATACTTATTCGCATTACTGTCAGTATAATTATTTATATAGTCATTATCTATTTGATGAGGAAAAAAGGGACGAACAGTAAAAGAGACATTGGTATCTGCCGTACCAGATAATTGTGCTCTTCTATAGTAATCCTCTATCCCAAATGTTCCTACCGGCAATGATTGTGAATAGACAGAGGATGGCACAAAAATCGTTAACGCGCAAACGATAATAAGATTTAGGATTTTCATAAAGTTTGATGTTACGATAATACTAAAAATTAAACTAATTTTTGAAACCTAAATCGATTCTATAATGTCGCTGCACACACCGGATAACTCTCGGAAACGGTACTTTGTTTGGGCAAATGGATACTGTATTTTTCAAGAGAAAAATGGTGATATTACTTTGTCACCATTACACAAAATATAAGTCACTGATGCTAAGCCGTTCACAAATGCCCCTGGGTGCTCATGTCGTGAACATGAACATAGCATACGCAAGCGTTTGCATTATTCTGAATAATTTGCATGTTAATACTTAATTTTACTGCCTCAATAATTACATACTATGTATACTACCCTAAAACCTGTGTTGGAGCAGGAACTCGCCGCAATTGAAGAAGCCGGATTATATAAAAGAGAACGCATCATTACATCGCCGCAGGGCGCCGACATTACGGTGCAGGGTGGTAAAGATGTGATTAATTTTTGCGCTAATAATTACTTGGGGTTATCCAGTCACCCCAAAGTGATACAGGCTGCAAAAGAAACGCTGGACACGCACGGTTACGGGATGTCGTCTGTAAGGTTTATCTGCGGTACGCAGGATATACATAAACAACTGGAAGCCAAAATAGCGGAGTTTCTTGGCACCGAGGACACGATACTTTACGCTGCAGCTTTTGATGCTAATGGTGGTGTATTCGAGCCATTGTTTAACGAGCAGGATGCCATCATATCGGATGAATTGAACCACGCATCGATCATCGACGGTGTACGTTTATGCAAAGCGCAACGGCAACGTTATAAGCATGACGATATGGCCGACCTGGAAGAAAAACTGAAAGCCACACAAAGTTGTCGTCACCGCATCATTGTAACAGATGGGGCGTTCAGTATGGATGGTACTATTGCCCAACTGGATAAAATATGTGAACTGGCAGAAAAATATAATTCACTGGTGATGATTGATGAAAGCCATTGTTCAGGCTTTATTGGAAAAACCGGTCGCGGCACACATGAGCACCATAATGTAATGGGCAAGATCGATATCATCACCGGTACTTTAGGTAAAGCTTTGGGCGGTGCGTCAGGCGGTTTTACTTCCGGACGAAAAGAGATCATCGATATGTTAAGACAGCGTTCCAGGCCGTATTTGTTCTCGAATACATTGGCTCCTTCAATTACCGGTGCTTCCATAGCTGTATTGAACTTATTAAGTGAGACTACCGAATTGCGCGATAAACTGGAAAAGAACACTCAATACTTCCGGAGCAAAATGACGGAAGCAGGTTTTGACATCAGGCCGGGCGTGCACCCGATTGTGCCTGTAATGTTGTATGACGCCAAATTATCACAGAATTTCGCCGCAAAAATGCTGGATGAAGGCATTTATGTGATCGGTTTCTATTATCCGGTCGTTCCGCAGGGAAAAGCACGAATCAGGGTGCAAATATCGGCAGCACATGAGCAGGAGCATTTGGATAAAGCCATAGCTGCGTTTACAAAAGTGGGTAAGGAATTAGGAGTAATAAAGTAACTTTGCAAAACGCCAGATAATTGGCGCAGTAAGAATAGGCATAAAATGCAAGAACAAATAGATCAATATACTGCCGAGATCAACGCTTTTTCACCAGCCAATGCCGCAGAACTGGAAACTTTCCGCATTAAGTTTTTAGGGACCAAGGGTATTATTAAAGACCTGTTCGACCAGTTTAAAAACGTCGGACCGGAAGAAAAACGTACTTATGGTAAGGTGCTGAACCAGTTCAAACAATTGGCTGAAGCAAAATATGCTGAACTAAAAGAATCTTTCGATTCAGGGCTTAAGACTCAAGATTCAGAACTTGACCTAACCTTACCGGGTGAAGGCTTCGAGGTTGGTTCGCGCCACCCGTTATCATTGACCAGGAACGAGATCATCGATATTTTCAAACGCCTGGGGTTCGTGGTAGCTGAAGGACCGGAGATAGAAGATGACTGGCATAATTTCTCGGCCTTAAACTTTCCTGAAGAACATCCAGCACGCGATATGCAAGATACCTTTTTCATCAAAAAGAATAATGGGAAGGATGATATTGCCTTGCGCACTCACACCTCATCTGTACAAGTTCGGATGATGGAAAATGGCAAACCGCCATTCCGTGCCATTATGCCGGGACGTGTTTATCGTAATGAGGCGATATCAGCCCGTGCACATTGCTTCTTCCACCAGGTAGAGGGTTTGTATATTGATGAAAACGTATCTTTTGCCGATCTGAAGCAAACCTTATATCACTTCGTACAGGAATTATATGGCGAGGGTACCAAAGTACGCTTCAGGCCATCGTACTTCCCTTTCACCGAGCCATCTGCTGAAATGGATATCAGCTGTACCATTTGCGGTGGTTCAGGCTGTAACATGTGCAAGTATACGGGCTGGGTAGAGATACTAGGCTGTGGTATGGTCGACCCGAACGTTTTGGAAAATTGCAACATCGACAGTAAAAAATATACCGGCTTTGCATTTGGAATGGGTATAGAAAGGATCACCAACTTAAAATATGTGATACGCGATTTACGTTTATTCTCAGAAAACGACGTTCGCTTCCTTAAACAATTCCAAACAGAGATCATATGATCCGCAAGTTTTGCCTGCTGGCTGTCATCACTCTAAGTTTTCTTTCGTGCGGAAAGAGTGGTGATCTGGTTCCCAGTGTGGCAGTCAATTTTCAAGCTGATGTGGATAACCCAAGTTTAGCGGCATTGAAAAGCCCCGGCGGCGCTGTGATTATAAAAGGTTATGGCGTGGCGGGATTGATCATTTATCGCGAACCAAATCTGACTTATGCGGCTTACGATGCCTGCAGCAGCTATCAGCCCGAAAAAAGATGTGCCATTACCCTTGATGGCAACTCACTTACCTGCACTGATCCTTGCAGCGGATCGAAATTCTCTTTAGCTGACGGCACGCCTGTCAAAGCCCCTGCCGCAAGAGCATTGCGTGCCTATAACGTAAATGTGAGTAATTTTGAGATATTTGTATCTAATTGATACATGGAAGCTGATAAAATAAAAGAAAGTATAAAAAGGGCGGCACAGGAGTTGTTCCGTAAATTCGGTTATCATAAAACCAGTGTCAACGAGATAGCCAAAAGGGCCAAGATAGCCAAAGCCACTATTTACAAATATTTTGATAGCAAAGAGGCCGTTTTGCATGTGTTGCTGATGGATTATATCAAATCCAGTGTGGATGAACTAATCACCAGTACTACTACTGAAATAGATGAGGAAACGCAGTTAAGCAACCTCATCATGAAAACCTGCCGTCTCTCCTACACCGTTTGCAACGAATTTATTGGCTGGGATTTTATCCGCGAATCAGCCAATTCACAAGATTTTCTAAAAAATCTTTCAAACGAGTTGGAAGAAATGCTGGTGAGCTCCTTTATGCAGTTTAGCGGCATACGCAAACAGGAAAACTCTATGCAGCGCATTCGCTTCCTCATCAAATGCAGCAAGAATATTGTATTCAGCTTTGCATTCACTTCAGTAAGCGACTCAGACGTGCGCAAAAACTTTGTTTCTTTTCAGAAAGAGATATTGCCTTACCTGGTAAAGGCGGCCTTGACGGTATAAAGCGTGTTCATGTTCATGTTCATACACACATGAACGCTCGTGAACACACGTGAACATCTGATTATCAATATTCTACGTTTTCAACTATTGTAAAATCCAGTTTTGTCATTTTTTTCAGCGCTTTCTATTTGTCATCATCATTTGGAAATATAAAATTCTTTTATTTACTTTGAATTACAAAGTGCTTTTAAATGGAAGAAAAAGACCTTCAAAACGAGCTGGCGTCCATACGCAGCATTATGGAACGCTCCTCCAAGTTCATTTCGCTGAGCGGCTTATCGGGTATACTGGCCGGTGTTTATGCGCTGATCGGTGCGGCAATAGCGTACTATCTTTTGTATGTCGACTTGCATACTATAAATCCTGATATACATTATCGTATTGTAGGTGTTCTTAATTCAATACTTAATGTCTCCGTATTCCTAATCCTTGCATTTGTTGTACTTTTTGCGTCGATCGCTACCGGTATTATTTTAACCACAAGGAAAGCGAAACGAAAAGGCCAGCCTATTTGGGGCAACCTTAGCCGGGCTTTGCTTTTCCATATGGCAGTGCCCCTGGTAGCTGGTGGTATATTAACATTCATATTCCTTGCGCGGGGTTATTATGGGACTATCGCTCCGATAACACTCATTTTTTATGGACTTTCATTGGTTGGTGCCAGCAACTTTACTTTCAGCGATGTAAAATATCTGGGAATATTGGAAATAATACTTGGCCTCATTGCAGCTTGCTTACCCGGTTACGGATTACTATTTTGGGCCATTGGTTTTGGACTGCTGCATATTATCTACGGCAGCATGATGTACTTAAAATACGATAAGTGAAGATAGCCTTTGATAAACTTGATAAAGCATTTGAGAACCGGGTAAGGTTACAGATCATGAGCGTGCTGGCTGCCAATGAGCGGTACGATTTTAACTCGCTCAAAGATCTGCTCAACATTACCGACGGCAACCTGGCCTCTCACTTAAAAGCATTAGAGAAGGAGGAATATATTGTGGTGCATAAAAGTTTCCTGGGCCGCAAGCCTAACACCAATTATGAAGCCACAGACAAAGGTAAACAAGCATTTAAAGACCATTTAAACACCTTAGAGCAACTGATTAAACAACAGAAAGCAATATAATTTCAGTCACATTTAAATAGTAAAACCATGATAAGCAAACAATTCATCGCACTGCTCAGGTTTTCTGCCATAAGTGGCAATATCCTGTTCGTCTTGTGGGTAACCTTCAATGGCTGGCAGCAAGGGTTCTCGGGCAGCATTTATCAAAAATTATCCTGGGTAGGATTAACGTTACTTTTATCCATTGATAGTTTCCTCATCCTAAGAAAACCAAACGCACTAGCCAAATAATAAACCACTATATTTTTTTCTTTATTCACTTTGAAATACAAAGTTCTTTTTAATAATATAAAATGATAACCGAACAACCACAACCGCAAGGATTTTTATACTGGCTCAAGGAGTCGGTATCTGTAAAGCTGGCCTTTATAGGCCTGTTGATTATTTTATTGCTTGCGCCATCTGTATTGGTGCAAAACCTGATACAGGAGCGGGCGCAACGGCAGGATGAGACCGAGAAGCAGGTATCAGACCAATACTCTGGTGAACAACTAATACAAGGCCCGGTATTGGTTATACCTTATAAAAAGCAGCTAAAAGAAAGCGACAATTCGGGAAAAGAAATAATCAAAGACGTCACTAACAATCTATTCCTTCTGCCGAACGAACTCAATTATAATGCAAATGTTAGTCCTGACATTTTACACCGGGGCATATTCGAGGTGGTGGTTTACAATGGCACGGTTAAGGTGTCAGGTAATTTTTCAAAGGCTGATCTCGCTTCGCTTTCAATAACTGCAGACCAGTTAATGCCTGAAAAAGCCAAACTACTTTTCAGCATCAGCGACCTGAAAGGATTGAAAACCAATCCTCAGTTAAAAATAGCAGGACAAACAGCCACTGCCGAGCCTGCTTTTGGTGATACAGTATTTGCTAGCGGTCTGCAAGTAGCAGTCAATTTAAGCGGTATGGTGGATAAAAGCATTCCATTCGAATTTAATCTTGATCTGAAAGGAAGTAAAGAGCTGAGCTTTCTACATCTCGGTAAAACTACCGATGTAACTGTAAAGGGTAATTGGAGCAGTCCAAGTTTTGACGGCCGGTATCTACCCGATACACGAAACATAGACACCAAGTCTAATACATTCGATGCTAAATGGCGGATGTTGTACTATAACCGCCCGTTTCCGCAACAATGGGTAGATGATTTGAATGTGCTGAAGACTAAAAAGGCCGATGATGCCACATTCGGCGTAAAACTGCGCCTGCCGGTTGATCAGTACCAGAAAACTACCCGCAGCAGCAAATATGCTATCCTTATTATCATGCTCACATTTATCTCATTGTTCCTGACGGAGATGATCAGCAAACACCGCATCCATGTATTTAATTATGTGCTCATTGGCGCAGCTATGATCGTTTATTATACACTGTTGCTCTCATTTTCAGAGCAAGTAGGTTTTACATTTGCCTACCTTATCGCTTCGGCAGCAACTGTCATTTTGGTTGCTGCCTTTTTAAGATCGCTCATCAAAAGCTTCAAAACCGCCGGTCTGTTTGCCTTCATTCTCAGCTTGTTTTATGCATTTATATATGTCATTATCCAATTGGAAGACCTGGCGCTACTGGTTGGTAGTGTAGCCCTATTCCTTGTAGTAGCAACGCTGATGTATTTCTCGAGAAAGATCAACTGGCAGTAATAATCAATCAATAATACAATCAACATGAAAAACAGCAATTACTGGATAGGGCATTTCAAGGCAAATTCCCTAGAAAAAAGAGTTAACTGGGATCTGAAACCCAATATCACCCCGGAAGAGATCTGCACCATTTTGTCATCATTACAGGCCTGGCAATTAGGTGAAACATCCGAAGGCAAACATTTGATAGCTGCGTCCACCAAATATGCATATGCCATTGGCGATCTGGCTTATATTGACGCAGTGAAGCTCTTTATAAAAGAAGAACAAAAACATGGGAATAACCTGGGCCTGTATCTTGACTGTATAGGTCAGCCGAGGGTGACTAAAAATTGGGGCGACAGTCTGTTCCGCCGTGTAAGATATTTCAACACCAATATGGAAATATGGACGCTGGCAGTGATCGTAGTTGAAAGCACAGCGCAGATATTTTACCAGTCGCTGAAGGACGCTACCAATTGCGAACTGCTGAAACAAATATGTAACGATATCCTGATCGATGAAGCTTATCATATCACTTTTCAAACCGAACGTTTGGCGATCATTTATGAAGGGAAAAACAATTTTTCAAAAGCCTGGCGGCGTGTTGTTTATAAATACTTCTTTTATGCTACGGCGACATTGGTATGGGTAGCACATAGAAGGTTATTCAAAGCGGGTGGGAATAGTTTTGATTCTTATTCGAAGAAGATGGCGCATAAATATTTGAAAACCCTCCGAAAGATAACGAGCTCAACTCAAGTGCAATTAGCTTAAAATATGAATAGTCCATGTCTATATAGTCTAAAAGTTTGGCTGAATAGCGTCTTCGTTGCATCAATAATTTATGGATCATTTTATACTTGGCAAGATTGGGACGCTCCAATGGAAGATGTGTTATTTATAAGCCATCGAATAATTAATACAAACCTATACTTATCCAAATGAAATCTAAACAATGGTGGTGGTTCCAAAGGTGCCGATATAACAAAGGGCTGCTTATTTCCAGGTTTATCGCATTTATACTCTATTGCGCTCTTGGTCCATTTATTATTGGTCCGCATGAGGAATTCGAGGAAACAATTTTCGAAATCGCATTTCAGGGATTTGGCTATCTAATTATGATGGGAATAGCTAACCTGCTTTATACTTTCGGTTGGATTATTGATATCGGCTTTAATACTAATAACAGTCAAGTTTTCAGAGAACGATTGTTTGCTTTAGGATATTGGTTTTCTTTCTCACTACCTATTTTATTGATCCTTTCGGTAATGGTCAGATTCCTTATTTGGGGTAAATAAGTTTATTATTATGATTAATTCATAATACCAATTTGGTTTTTGGTATAAATACATTTACATTAGCAACTATTAATGCCTATTTAAAGTTTCATAATCAAAATGTCAGATTTTATATAATGATTATACCGATTGGTATAATCATTATATTTGAACAATTAATCTAACGATATGAGCGAAGAATTGATTATTTTTTCTGAACAGATAGATGAACAGTTCGGCATAGCCGACATCCAGAGCGTCGAGAGCGATGATTTTTGGGAAGCTATCGTGAATTTGTTTATTTGATTCGTTATATCCTGCTCTACATCGTCTTTTAAAAGATGATTAAGATTGATTTGCCCTGATTTATGGATTTTTCCGATATCTAAATCAGTGCCATCAACCCCGGAGCATGCTTCGTAGGTGCGGGACAAACCGGCGATGCGCGACTGGATAGGTTACGTACCTACGGCACATAAATGATGGATAACTATTATTGCTACCAACATTGGACTCCTACGGAGTCGCATCCAAGCATACAATCCTTTTAGCAACGGGTTATACAAAGCGCTGTACCATAACTTTCCAACCTTTCAACTTTACAACTTTCCAACCTTTCAACGACAAAACCGTACCTTTGCAGCCTGATGAATAAAACTGCGAATAATCTTGTTTTTGAGGATGTTTCCATTATCGATATTGCTGAGGAAGGCAAAGGTGTAGGGAAGACTAATGATTTTGTGCTTTTTGTAGATAAGGCTGTGCCGGGCGATGTGGCTGATGTGCAGGTATACCGCAAAAAGAAAAATTTCGCCGAGGGGAAGATCGTTCAACTTAAACAACCATCAAGCTATCGTACCGAAGCATTTTGCGAGCATTTTGGCACCTGCGGTGGCTGCAAATGGCAGCACATGACTTACGAGGCACAATTGCAGTTTAAACAAAAAACCGTAGCAAGTGCCTTAGGTCACCTGGCAAAGGTTGATGTGAGCGGCATGCTGCCTATCGTGCCATCGCCAGAGGACAAATACTATCGTAATAAACTGGAGTTTACATTTTCCAACAAGCGCTGGCTAAACGACGGTGAAAACCGCACCGATGAACCGATAGATATGGATGCGCTGGGTTTTCATATACCAGGCAGATTTGATAAAATTCTGGATGTGCACCACTGCTATTTACAGGCCGATCCGTCAAATGACATCCGCAACAAGGTGCGTGAATTTGCAAAAAAGCAGGGCATTAGTTTTTACGATCTAAAACAACATGCCGGAGCATTGCGTAACCTCATCATCCGTACTTCTTCCACAGGTGAATTAATGGTGATCGTAGTTTTTGCCTATGCCACTGAGGAAGAAATCGATTCATTGATGAATTTCATCGATAGCGAATTCCCACAAATCACATCGCTGTTATATATCATCAACCAGAAAAAGAACGATACCATTTTCGACCAGGAAATATTGGTAAAACGCGGACCGGAATACATTTACGAAGAAATGGAAGGCATCCGTTTCCGCATCGGGCCAAAATCGTTTTATCAAACCAATTCTGTTCAGGCATATAAATTATACCAAATCACACGTGAGTTTGCCGGATTTAAGGGCGATGAACTTGTTTACGATCTATATACCGGCGCCGGTACTATTGCCAACTTTGTTGCCGGCAAGGTAAAGGAAGTTGTTGGATTAGAATATGTGCCGTCGGCTATTGAGGACGCAAAGATCAATTCGGCAATCAACAATATCACCAATACCAAATTCTACGCAGGTGACATGAAGGATGTATTGAATGCAGACTTCGTTGCCGAACATGGCAAACCCGATGTAATCATTACCGATCCGCCGCGCGCAGGTATGCATGCTGATGTCGTAGCACGATTAATGGAAATTGAAGCACAGAAGATCGTGTACGTGAGCTGCAACCCGGCCACTCAGGCCCGGGATTTGCTGGTATTAAAAGAAAAGTACGACATAGAAAAAATACAACCGGTGGATATGTTTCCCCACACGCAGCACGTGGAGAATGTGGTTGCCTTGAGGCTGAGAGATCAGTGATCGGTTAACCGGTTATCAGTTGATTAGGTTTTAGAATTTAGAGTTTAGAGTTTTTAACTAATGGATCCGGAAGAACTGCTTAACGAAAATAACAACGGAGAAAAGAAAACAGAAAGCCCGTTGTTAAGCCTGGAGAGAGACCTTAAGATTTATAGCGAATCGATACATGAAGTGGCGATCGAGATCATGGTAGAGGGATTGTCCAGTTATCCTATTTTTATCGCTTATCAGCATATCGTGAAAGTGGGGGAACTTATTCTTGATCGCGATGACCTGAATATGGATTGGAGCATTAATGCTTCCACTTTGGAAGAGTTTGTTGAAAAAGGCGTTATCAAGAAGGAGCTACAAGAGCGCTTTACCAAGTCATACAAAAACCCCCACGATTTTATGTGCCTGTTCGTGGTGGTACCTGAAGGGGCAAACTTTGTATATTATCCTTATAAAAAAGGTTAACACTGTTTTAAAGTTGAAAAGTTTGAATGTTGTAAAGTTGCTTATATATTTACAGTAATTGCTGACTGCTGTGTTACTCCCCTCTTGAGAGGGGGCAGGGGTGTGTTCTTCAGCATGGAGCAGAAACCCACCCCAGCCACTACACAGTCATGCGCGCCCCCTCCCAAGAGGGGAACTTTTTCGATACACAATAAATACAATGTCAGAAAAAAAGATCCTCATATTAAACCAGCACCAGATAGAGCAAAAGATAGATCGTATTGCTTACCAATTGCTGGAAGATAATTTTGATGAAGAAGAGATCGTCATTGCCGGTATAATGCCGCGCGGCAATTATTTAGCTGAAAGATTGAAGCAAATCCTGGATAAGATCGCTCCATTCAAAAGCACGCTGATGAATATCGAGCTGGAAAAACAAAGCAGCAGCCTGAGAGCTAAAACAGATACTGATATCCATATCTGCCATAACAAGGTAGTTATTATTGTTGACGATGTATTAAACAGCGGCAAGACCTTAGCTTACGGTTTTGGCGTTTTCCTGGATGTCCCGTTAAAGAAATTGAGAACTGTGGTGCTGGTCGACCGCAACCACAAAAGTTTCCCGGTAACTACCGACTATTCCGGCATAGCGCTTTCTACTGTATTAAAGGAGCATGTGGATGTAATCCTAAATGAACACGGGAAAGAGGATGCTGTGTATTTGAGGTAGCTAATCGACGTCATTGCGAGGCGCAAGGCGGGTTGTGTGAGCCGCGCAACGAAGCAATCCTTGATTATCGGAGAGGCTATGCAAGTTCTACACCTGTCTATTCGCCCTGTATAGTTTGAGATTGCTTCGTTCCTCGCAATGACGTGGTGGTTATTTGTCGTGGATAACGAGAGCGAAGAATCTAACAGTTGCTATCCGAAAAATTTATGATTGAAACGCAGCGTTCCATTCATAACCAAAAGTAAGTACGATATAACTCGCAACAGATCCTTCACTATCGTTCAGGATGACAATTGCAAATATTTATTGTCCTCCTATCACCTGCTCCAGTTTCTCCGCAGTCAAACTCAAGCCATCAACGATAATATTGGCCTGGGAATAAAACTTTTCACGTTCGTTTAATTTTTGTTCGATGAATCCAACGAGTGCATCACCATGTTTATCCTGCAGCAGTGGGCGTTCTTCTTTGCCTGTTTCCAGGCGGTCGGCCAAGGTTTTGGGGCTGAGTTTAATATAAACTGATTTCCCGTTGGCCTTCATCCAGTCCATATTATCAAAATAACAAGGCAATCCGCCGCCGGTGGAGATAATTGCATTATCAGGATATAATGTTTTCTTCAGCACTTTCGACTCTAACTGACGGAATGCGTCTTCGCCAAAAATCTGGAAATACTCGGCTATGCTTAGTTCTACCTGTTGCTCCAGTTTGTGGTCAAGGTCAATAAACTCATAACCCATCCTGGCTGCCAGTTTGCGGCCCAATGTGGTTTTGCCGCTGCCCATAAACCCAATCAAAAATATCTTCATATTTAACTCAACTTAACCCTCGGATCAATCCAAACATACAACACGTCCACCAAAATATTGATCACGACAAAAATAAAAGCAATAAATAAAATGGAGCCCATCACCACGGGGAAGTCCGACATCTCTAACGCATCCACTGTTGCCTTGCCCAAGCCATTATAGCCAAACACATATTCTACGAAAAATGAACCCGCGAGCAGTGAAGCAAACCAGTTGGCAATGGCAGTTATTACCGGGTTAAGCGCATTTTTTAAAGCATGACGGTAAATAATTGTGCGCTCACCTAAGCCTTTAGCCCTTGCAGTACGAATGTAATCCTGGCCCAAAACGTCCAGCATGGCACTGCGGGTCAGTTGCACGATAATGGCCAACGGTCGGAGTCCAAGAGTGATCATCGGTAGTACCAAATTACGCCAGGTAATAATTTCTCCGCGGAACGGGTCGTAACTATACAAACTACCCGACATGTTCAGCCCTGTATATTTATTCAGCACAAAACCGAATATCCAGGCAATGATGATCCCTGCAAAAAAGGAGGGTGCTGATATCCCCAGCGTGGAAAAGGTCAAAGCAGCTCTATCTATCCACGTATTTTGATGTACTGCGCTCAACACCCCTAAAAATACACCAATTATGATTGCGAAAATCATGGCAGTTGTAGCCAGCACCAGTGTATTAGGTATTACACCCAACAAAAGTGACGCTACGTCTTTATGGGTTTGGTATGATCGTCGCAAATAAGGCCACTTGAGTGCTATCGTTTTTTCTTTCGAAATCGGTATCAGCGAAACGTAATGATATCGCTGGCGCTCTTCATCGTTTCGTGCATGAACAGCAATGGGCGAAAGATCATTCAGGTAATAAATAAACTGTACCGGAACCGGTTTATCAAGCCCAAACTCTTTGCGAACAGCTTGCAGCGATTGAACATCGGCGCGCTGACCCTGCGTCATCCGGGCCGGGTCGACAGGCAAAATATTGAACAGAAAAAATACCACGACCACAATCCCCAGCATCACTGCTACTCCATAACCCAACTTGCGGAGAATGTAGCGGACCATAGCGTTACTTCTGAAAATACTGTTTTACCAAATCTTCATATTTTGGCATCGAGTGGTAATGCCATTTGTTTAAGATCACACCGTTTTTCATTAGGATCACACCCGGATTTGCACGCACCATTGATTTCAGCGGAACTTCATCAGCATAAAATATCTCCATCACCAAATGGTTTTTCCTGGCAAATGCTTCTGCGTCCTTTGCGGAGTTTGAGGTCAGCATTATCGTGCGCGTATTAAAGTTATGAATCAGGTTCGCTGCAACCGCATTTAACTTGCCAATCGCCTCAACATTGGTATGATTCAGATCATATGCTACAACGATCAAACTATTGTAGGGATTTGATAACAACTCGTTTGTGTAGTTGCTCCCTTGTGCATCCTGTATAGAAAGATCTTTTATTGGCGGCTCATAGCCTTTTTTTACTAGTTTGTTTTCGGGTGTACCAACAACCACCCAGTTGTTATCTTTCCAGATATTGCTGCTCAAATACTCCCTGTCAGTCATCACCTTGGTTTCACCTGTTTTTTTGTTTTTCAGATTATAAGTGATTTGAAACTCGTCCGGTTTTGCCCCCGGTGGAGTTTTCATTGCATCCGGGATGCTGGCACCTACTTTATAAGGTAGAAAGTCGATCACCGGCATAAAGTTATAGGTGTATAACCCGATTCCTACAGAAACAATAGCTGATCCAATCAGCAGGGTATCACCTGTTTTCTTGCTGAATACAGGCTCAATTGTTTTACGATTGATGAATATGATGATGATCAGCAAAAGCAAAACCAGGTCTTTACTAAATGACTGCCAAGGCGTAAGCGGAATGGCGTCGCCAAAGCAGCCGCAGGTTTGCACTACTTTAAAATAAGCCGAGTAAAAAGTAAGAAAGGCAAAAAAGATGATGAGGAGGAGTAATCCCCAGGCGACAGACTTTGCTCTTACGCCTAATAGTAAGGCAAACCCTAAAATGATTTCTAGTGAGCATAAAATAATAGCCATGCTCAATGCAAAACTGCTCAGGAAACCGATATGGAAAACTTCAAAATATTCTTCGAGCTTGTAGGAAAACCCAAGCGGGTCGTTGATCTTGATCAGGCCGGAGAAGATGAAAAGCAGTCCGACAAATATGCGGCAAAACCAAACCAGCTTTTTCATTTCACTCCCAATTTAATCAAAGCAAAAACCGCGTAATTCAGCATATCCTGGTAGTTAGCTACCACACCTTCCGAAGCCAGTGTCTGCCCTTGATTGTCTTCTATCTGTTTTACGCGCAATAATTTCATCAGTATCAGGTCGGTTAATGAACTGATCCGCATATCACGCCAGGCTTCGCCATAGTCATGATTTTTGGCAAACATCAGCTCCTTTGTGGCATTCGCTTTTTCATCAAACATAGCGCTCACATGCTCTACAGAAAGTTCGGTGGGTGTGCCGGGATCGCTATCCAACTGCATCATGGCAATCAAACAATAGTTGACAATGCCGATGTATTCGCTGTTGATATCCTCGTCAACTTTTGACACTTTCTTCTCTTCGAGCGTGCGGATGCGCTGGGCTTTAATGAAAATCTGATCGGTGATAGATTCGATGCGCAGGATGCGCCAGGCTGTGCCGTAATCGCGGGTTTTCTTCATGAAAAGACCCTTACAAATCTTAATTACCGCGTCGTATTCTGCTGCTGTATTGGCCAAGGTAGATTTTATGATTATAATTGTTCGTATATTAACATGAGCAAAGGCTATAACTTGATTCTAACCTTTTCAACAATTCACACGTTTTAACCTGAATAATGGCTAAAGATACACTTTTTAAGAAAAAGGTAACCATAAATACAGGTGGTAAACTGATCGACCTGAGCGTGCCGAAGGTGATGGGTATTATTAATATTACGCCCGATTCGTTCTACGCCGGCAGTCGTAAACCCTTGCTGAATGACGCCCTGCTTCAGGCAAATAAAATGCTGGCTGATGGTGCCGATTTTTTAGATATCGGTTCTTATTCGTCGCGCCCCGGTGCCGAACATATTTCGGAACAGGAGGAAATTGACCGTTTGTTACCGGTAGTGGAACTGATCACAGCCAATTATCCCGATGCTTTTATTTCAATAGATACTTTTCGTTCCAATGTGGCCGAGGTTGCTGTAAACGCAGGGGCGCATATCATTAATGATATATCAGGCGGACAACTGGATGAGAACATGTTTGCCACCGTCGCTAAGCTCAAAGTGCCCTACATATTGATGCACATGAAGGGTAACCCGCAAAACATGGTTCAGCAGGCATCATACAAAGATGTGTTTACTGAGGTACTGGATTATTTTGCATGGCGTTATCATGAATTAAAGCAATTGGGCATCCACGATGTGATTATCGATCCTGGCTTTGGTTTTGCAAAGAACGCTGAACATAACTATGCATTGATGAACCGCCTGAACGAGTTTGAGGTGCTGGGCTTGCCTATCCTCGTCGGCGTATCGCGTAAACGGATGGTGTACAGAGTAACCGGCGGAACCGCTGATGATGCGCTCAACGGCACTACCGCATTAAATACAATAGCGCTTACAAAGGGCGCAAATATTCTGCGTGTTCACGACGTGAAGGAAGCTGTAGAAGCCATACAGATATACCTGAAATCGAAAGATGCCCTGGCTTAATCTATTCAACCCCGGCATAGAATTCTATACACCGTACGGAAGCGAACAGTACCTGTATCAAAACGATTCAGAAAACGTAGTTAATTGTAAATTTAATACATTCAAATACAGCATTTTACAATATCGGCATTGCATTTGATATGAAATGATCAAGCACCGAATATGTCTTACTTCCGCAAAAAACTGGAACGTCGTACCTTCTCACAAGACCGGTATTATATCCTCATCAAACGCCAGAAAGAGGGTAAAGCGACGTTTGCCGAGCTGACTGAACTGGATGAGATCGTGAACCGCGTACCCGATATCCGCGACCTGGTAATCCGTGAAAATTTTGGTGGGGAAGATAACGAGATTGATAATCCATCCAACGGACCAACTAATCAGGGCTTTGTTTCGACTACTGTTACCCCACGTCCAAATTTGCTAACCCGTATCAAAAACTGGCTGAACCGGAATTTTACTGCGGAAATTTCTGCTACAGATAATAGTGCCCGTGCACAATTATTTTAATCTTATTCTATTTTTGGGCTGATAAAGATTTTATATGAGGCCCCAAAATATCATTCTGAAAAGAACAGACAGCACTGACCCGGACTTCCGTTTCCTGATAACACTATTGGATAAGGAATTAAATGAGCGATATGGTGAATTGATGCAATCCACCTACGACCGGCACAATCATATTATTGACATTGATACCGTAGTGTTAGCTTATAACAATGGTGTGCCTGCGGGATGTGCCTGTTTTAAAAAATATGACGACACCTCAGCTGAGATCAAAAGAATGTTTGTAAAAGCGACCGAACGCGGACAAGGAATTGCTTATAAAATACTGTCGGAATTGGAACTTTGGGCCAAAAAGAAAGGGTTTAGGTATACGATACTGGAAACAGGCGACAAACAACATGAAGCAATAGCTCTTTATCAAAAATTAGGCTATGCAATTACCGAAAATTACGACCAGTACTCAGATTTAGCAACGAGTATTTGCATGAGGAAGGAATTGTAAGTATGAAATTGGCTTCAGTTTGTAAACCCTTACGCCCGTTCAAGCGTACACACTTGAATGATTTAGCTTTGAGCGTCTGCGCTCAAGAAAAAAAGCGACTGCAAAATTTTTGATTATTAATTCTATATCAGACTTGAGCGGGACGCTCAAAATCTTATGTGTTCAAGTGAGGACACTTGAACAGGCGCGGTAGTTGTATAAATTGGGCTTCGTTTGCAACTGAAGCTTACTGGATGAGAGAAATTTGCGACCCTGCTTAATTATTTCGACAACTATAAATTATCTTTAACCTGCACGACATCCACAATCATGACCTTATCCGGGTTTCTAGGATCGATCAAAATATTGACTTTGTCACCTTCATTTGGTAACTGTGAAAGTAAAAATTCATCCTTGATCGTTACTTGCCGGTATTCAACTCCGTCAGCCTCTACTCCAAGAACAATCTTCATTATTGGTGACCATGTCGAATTATTTTCGTGCCTCCTTATTAAAGTTTTTTTGATACTGATTACTGTTCCTATTGATGGCATTCCATTTTTTCTTAAATATCTTGCTTTTCGATCACCAAATCTAATAGCAAGAATCAAAAGGCCCAATCCAAGACAAAAAAAGACCAAATTCTGATAGGGCATGATATATGGTAATTCCTGTAAGAGATTCATCACTTAACGAATTGAACTAATTGGATGAAAAATGAAAGCGCACTGCGCAATGAAAGCTATTACATAAAAGAATTTTAAGAAAAAGAATGAAAATATCCTAATTGCGGTGTTCCGAAACTCTTCATTTGACATATTCAATCTTTTGATTCTTTTAAATGCGAGATAATTAAACCATAGATAAGCCAATACTGGCGCAAATAACACTATGACTAGTGGAAAAAAGTCCTTCCAAGGTAAAAGAAAACTCCAGTTAAGCATGCCAATGTGTAGGGTAACGAAAAGAACAAAAATGGAGACGGTAGGCCAAAACAAACCGGAGCTAACTTTTCCCGTCTTGTTTAGTTTTGAATAGATTACAAAGTTGAATATTGCAAACAACAGCACATAGATTATTTTTACGAGCATTGTAATAAGGCGTTAGGTCTAAGTCGAATTTGTAACGCTATTTCAAATATAAAATTAATTTCCCACCAGCTCCATCATCAACAATATCGAATCAATATACTCCCTATCATTAGCCAGCCGTGGTACTTTATGCTGACCGCCCAGTTTACCTTTTTCCTTCATCCAATCAAAGAAGGTTCCCTGGCGTGCGCGGTGTACAATCGGGCGGCGAAGGGCCATATCTTTAAAGCGTTTGGCGTCGTAATCGGAGTTGATTTTGCGGAGGGTTTCGTCCAGCAAATCTACGAAGCGTTCAAATTCAGCCGGACTTTTTTCAAACTCTATGATCCATTCGTGTGCGCCGTTTTTATCGCCATTAAAATAAACAGGCGCTGCGGTATAATCCCTGATGATAGCGCCGGTTTGTGCGCAGGCTTCTTCCAGGGCACGCTCAGCGTTGTCGATAATTAACTCTTCACCAAAAGCATTGATGAAATGCTTGGTTCGACCAGTGATCTGTATCCTATAAGGCGCAAGTGAGGTAAACCGAATAGTGTCCCCAATCATATATCTCCACAAGCCGGCATTGGTACTGATAATAAGCGCGTAATTCTTATTCAGCTCGACCTCATCCAACGTTAATGTTTTAGGGTTCTCATCATATAGATGCTCAAGTGGCAAAAATTCATAGAAAATGCCGTAGTCGAGCATCAGCAGCAGATCCCCATACTCTTCCTGATCCTGTATTCCGAAGAAACCTTCCGATGCATTATAGGTCTCCAGGTAATGCATATCCTCACTTGGGATGAGTTGTTTGAACTGTTCGCGGTATGGGGTAAAGCTGACCGCGCCATGATAGTACAGCTCCAGGTTGGGCCATACCTCCAGCAGGTTATTCTTCCCGGTTATTTCCAGTATGCGTTTGAATAATAATAAATTCCAGGTTGGCACACCGCTGATACTGGTTACGTTTACATCTTTAGTGGCATAGGCCATTTTTTCGATCTTTTCCTCGAAATTTTCCAGCAGCGCGATGTCCAGGTGCGGGGTACGTAAAAACTCGGCCCACATTGGCAGGTTCTTCATCAAAACAGCCGATAGATCGCCAAAAAAGGTATCAGCGTTCAACTGGCTCACCTGGTGACTGCCTCCTAATGTCAACGTTTTACCGGTAAATATGCGCGCGTTAGGGCGGTTATTTAAATAAAGGGTAAGCATGTCCTTACCACCCTTAAAATGACATTCTTCTAATGACTCTTCGCTTACGGGGATAAACTTGCTGCGGTCGCTGGTAGTGCCTGATGATTTGGCAAACCACCGGATGCCGGATGGCCAAAGCACATTTTGCTCGCCCTTCAGCATCCGCTCAATGTAGGGCTTTAGTGAATCATAATTTTGTATCGGAACGCGTTCTTTAAACTCGTGCAGGTTTTCGATGCTTTTGTAGTGGTATTTCCGGCCCCATTCGGTATTCTCGGCACCTGCCACCAACTGCTCAAACCACTCCTCCTGTACCTCGTTAGGATACTTCATAAAAAGCTCTATCTGGTGGATACGCTTCTTAATGAACCATGTAAACACTGAGTTAATAAGCGTCATAGATGCGAATGGTTAATTGGTTATTGGTCACTGGTCATTAGACCACGCTTAAATATAAGGAATTTTGCCCGTATTAACGACAAAACCAATGACAAATGACAGCGCAGCGCAATGACCAATGACTGCTACACGAAGGTTTTTCTTTTCAGTACGAAGTTGGCTCCCAGGTAAACTTTTCTTACCATTTCGTTCTCGGCCAGCACTTCAGGCACACCCGACTCCAATATTTTTCCCTCAAACAGCAGGTAAGCACGGTCAGTTATCGAAAGAGTTTCCTGTACATTGTGATCGGTTATCAGTATGCCAATATTACGGTGCCTCAGCTTGGCTACCATGGATTGAATTTCTTCCACAGCAATAGGGTCCACCCCTGCGAAAGGCTCATCCAGGAGTATAAAGTTAGGTTCTGCTGCCAAAGCGCGGGCGATCTCAGTACGTCTGCGCTCACCACCCGATAGCAGGTCACCACGGTTTTTGCGGACTTTATGCAAACTGAATTCATCAATCAATTCTTCCAGTTTGTGGTGTTGCTGCTCCTTGGTCATCTTGCCCATTTCCAACACAGCTTTGATATTATCTTCAACAGAAAGCTTACGAAAAACCGATGCTTCCTGGGCTAAGTAACCGATCCCTTTTTGCGCACGGCGATACATTGGGTCGCCGGTTATATCTTCGTCTTCCAGGAATATCCTGCCTTCGTTGGGCTTGATCAAACCCACGATCATGTAGAATGAGGTCGTTTTACCGGCACCATTCGGGCCCAACAGCCCTACAATTTCGCCCTGAGAAACATTAAATGAAACATGATTTACAACGGAACGCTGCTTATATTTTTTTACGAGGTTTTCTGCTCTTAAAATCATTGTCTGAACCAGAATTCACTGGATTATAGAATTTACAGAATTTATTAACTATTCAACACAACTACTCACAACTCACTACTTCTAATGCCCTTCACATTCAACTGTATCGAACGCCTGTCGCGCCAAATATTTTCTTCAATATGATAACAAATATCAAAAGATTTGCCGCTTTTTATTTCATCCAGGAAACTGCCCAGTCCGAACGCGATACATTCAAAAGCTGGGGAACCTTCCTGCATTACCGACATTTTCAGGTGGTTCTCGCCCACCAATCCGGCATAGCCGCTAACATACACATTCCTGCTCAAAAAAACCGGCGACATATTCTCCGGGCCGAATGGGGCAAACTGGTTTAGTATCCTGAAAAATTTCGCATCGATGTGTTTAAGCTCCAGCTCAGCATCTATTTTTATTTCCTGTATTAGTTGCTCATCAGTAATAGAAGCGCAGACCACCTCTTCAAAACGGGCGGCAAAAGCTTCCACATTTTCGGGATGCATAGTTAAGCCCGCCGCATATTTATGCCCTCCGAACTGGATCAACAAATCTTTACATTCGCACAAAGCCTCATAAAGATCATACCCAAAAACCGATCTGGCAGACCCTGCCACGTGCCCGTTCGACCGTGTTAAAACGATGGTTGGGCGATAATATTTTTCAGTAAGACGTGATGCCACGATTCCAATCACCCCTTTATGCCACTTTTCGTTAAATACCACGGTCGATTTTCTACCGATCAGCACCTGGTCATTAGCAATCATGCTCAGGGCTTCATCGGTAATCGATAAGTCGTGCTCCTTCCTCTCCGCATTTTTACCATTGATCAGCATACCTTTTTCCATCGCTGCGTTTTCATCGCAGGCAATCAGCAGTTCAACTGCGTGTTTGGCATCATCAATACGTCCGGCAGCATTGATACGCGGACCGAGTGCAAAAACCACATCCGATATAGCATAATTACTTGTACGACCTGCAACTTGCATCAGTGTCTTTACGCCGATACAGGGATCGGTATTCAGTTTCTGTAAACCAAAGTAAGCCAGCACCCGATTTTCCCCGGTAATATGAACAATATCACATGCTATGCTGATGGCTACCAGGTCGAGATAGCGGGTTACTTCTCCAAAATCGATGTTGTTCTTTTCGGCATAAGCTTGTATCAGCTTAAAACCGATTCCACAGCCTGATAATTCTTTGTAAGGATATTCGCAGTCAGCACGCTTTGGGTCGAGCACTGCTATTGCCTCTGGTAATTCGTTTCCCGGCAAGTGGTGGTCGCAGATCACAAAGTCTATACCTTTCGTATTCGCATAAGCAATTTTATCAACCGATTTGATGCCGCAATCCAATGCGATGATCAGACTAAAACCATTATCGGCAGCATAATCAATGCCCTGGGTAGATATGCCATAGCCTTCCAGGTAGCGGTCGGGAATATAATATTCGATTCTGTCGTAGAGCTTTGAAAAGAAACTGTAAACTAACGATACGGATGTTGTACCATCTACATCGTAGTCGCCATAGATCAATATTTTTTCTTCATTAGATATGGCAGTTTCGATCCTTTTAATAGCTTTCTCCATATCAGCCATCAGGAAAGGGTCATGCAGGTGCCTTAGATCAGGGCGGAAGAAATACCGGGCATCTTCATAACTGTTAATACCCCTATAAATCAACAAAGTACTTAAAACGGCATCGACACCCAACTCACTGGCCAATTTTATGACATCAACATTATCAGGCTTTTCTCTAACCGCCCACCGTTTATCCATATCTTTGCGCTTTAAACAGTAAAGATAGGAAATGTGCGGATATGCGGGGGTGCAAATTTGGTGGATTTGCAAATGCGAGAATGTGCAGATGGATTTATAATTTGTAGCGATGTACTTTTTTCATTCGCAGATTAAAGAATCATGATTTTTCCATTTGCACATGGGCATATTTGCACATCTGCACATTAAAATCACATCTGCACATTAAGAATATGCGCATTATTCACAAAGCAAAAAAAGGCGGCTATCCCGAATATGCCGAAATGTATATGAAATGGCTGCCTAACGATGGCCTGATACTAAAACACCTGGCAGACAATTTTGAGGAGAATAGAAAGTTCATTTATTCCCTACCCGAGTCTGTTTTATATCACCGCTATCAGCCTGGCAAATGGAGTATAAAAGAAATTTTGGTACATATCGTAGATGATGAGCGTATATTCTCGTATAGGGCGTTGCGTTTTGCCCGCAATGAAAAGAACAATTTAATAGGATTTGACCAGGATTCCTATGCGACCTACTCGGAAGCGGATAGCCGCAGTCTTGACAGTATTTTTGAGGAATACGAAGCAGTTAGAAATTCCACGATTGCCCTTTTTAATAATTTGCCCGAATCGTCACTTGATCGGATGGGCCATGGCACAGGTACCTTCAACGACGCGACTGTTCGCGCCCTGGTATACCATATTGCGGGGCACGAGCAACATCATATCAATTTCATAAAACAGTATTATCTATAATTCCTATGCAGATTTTTCCATTGGGCGAAGGCTCCTACTCGGTTGACTCTTCTAAAAAATTTATACCCTTCGATCCGCAAACGGACAGCACTAAAGACCGTCCGGGCTCTTTGTTTATCCATGTCAATCCATTCCTGGTGGAAACTTCTAATGACCTGATCTTGTTTGATGCCGGGCTTGGCTTTAAGGATACCCGCGATGAATTATTGATCCATCAAAATATCCGCAACAATGGTTTCGATCCGGATGATGTAACACTTGTATTGATGTCGCATTTGCATTATGACCATTCCGGCGGATTGGTTGTTGAACGCAATGGAAAACTCTTACCAAGTTTTCCGCATGCTACGCACGTTATTCAAAAAGGAGAATGGGAAGTTGCTTTGGCGGGCAAATCATCATCCTATCACAAAGAGATATTCGAAGGGCTGAAAGATTCGGTGAAGATTCAATTTCTTGAAGGATCGGGGGAACTGAAACCAGGCATTAAGTACGAACTATCTGGCGGACATTGTCCTTTTCACCAGGTATTCTGGATAAATGATAATGGCGAAAAATGTTTTTATGGTGGCGACGAGTTGCCTGAGCCTGAGCAGCTGCTAAGAAAATTTATAGCTAAATATGATTACGACGGGCGTAAAGCAATGCAGTTGCGCGAAGAATATGGGAAAAAAGCGGCTGAAGAAAATTATACTTGTTTATTCTACCATGCAAAGTCGATCACGGCCGGCAAGGTAAGTTTTGAGGATGACCATTTTGTTGTCACCAAAGTATTGTAAGACAGGGAACGTCGGAAGTAGAAATGTTTTTAGATATATGTTTAAACTGACAGTTTGTAAAATAAAAGTTAACCTTTAAACTTTACAACCTTTCAACTTCTCAAACGTGGTTGGCCACTTCAAAAAGCTCTTTTATCTTCTCTACGTTTAATGGTTTCGAAATAAAATCTTTCACAACTGGATATGAGCGTGCTTTATTAATATCATTGCTAAACACTGACGATGAAATAATATACACTTTGCATTTAGCCAATGGATCGATATTTAAACGCGTGTATTCATCCAAAAACTCCCACCCATTCATGATAGGCATGTTGATATCTAATAAAATGTAGTCTGGTAATTTTGAAGGATCGTTTCTCTGGATATCCAGCAAAAGATCAATGGCATATTTACCATGCAAACAGGCCATAATATCGGTATTCAACAGGGCCTTCTTAATCAATTTGATCGAGATGAAATTGTTGATTTCATCGTCGTCAACCAGCAAAATGCTTACAGAACCGTTAGTATTAATCATATGTAACTTTATACGGAGGCAAAATCTAAAAAGTTTTGTAAGTATTTAATTCCTCAAAAAAAATCTGCACCTACCAATTATGCTACAAGTTAAGCAAAAATATAACTATCGAGCAAGCATAATCCGAAAGTTTTCTTAACCAGTAAACCGATATTAAACGGTGATATTTTAAAAAAAATGTGCAGACGATTTAAAATCATCTGCACATCTGCAAATCTTCTCATCTGCACATTTATTCAATCACACTTTCCTCAAACGCATAGTCTTCCAGCGGAGGGCATGAGCATATCAGCGTTCTGTCGCCATAGGTATCATTCACCCGGCCAACCGAAGGCCAGAATTTATAAGCCGTCACGTATGGCAGCGGGAACGCAGCTTTTTGACGGGTATACGGATGTTCCCATTCGTTACCTGTAACCACTGCTGCAGTGTGAGGCGCATTCTTCAATGGGTTATTCACTTTATCTGACAAGCCTTTTTCAACGTCATCAATTTCATGACGGATGGCGATCATTGCATCACAGAAACGATCAAGCTCGTGTTTTGGCTCCGATTCAGTTGGCTCAACCATTACTGTGCCCGCAACCGGGAATGAAACAGTCGGCGCATGGAAGCCATAATCCATTAAGCGCTTAGCGATATCTGTTACCTCGATACCTGCACCTTTAAACGAGCGGCAATCCAGGATCATTTCGTGAGCACAACGGCCATTCGCGCCGGTGTATAATACCGGGTAGTGTTGCTGCAGGCGGCTCTTGATATAATTTGCATTCAGTATGGCATAACGGGTAGCATTGGTCAATCCTTCGGCACCCATCATAGCAATATAAGCATGAGAGATGATCAGGATTGATGCCGACCCCCATGGAGCAGCTGACACTGCATGAATAGATTTACCGCGCTCAATGTCAACCACGGCATGGCCTGGCAAATAAGGCACCAGGTGTTTTGCCACACCAATCGGGCCCATACCCGGACCACCACCACCATGCGGAATACAGAATGTTTTGTGCAGGTTTAAGTGGCAAACGTCAGCACCGATATTTGCAGGACTGGTTAAACCTACCTGCGCATTCATGTTGGCACCGTCCATATAAACCTGGCCGCCATTTTGGTGAATGATCTCGCATATTTCAATGATGGCTTCCTCAAACACACCGTGTGTTGAAGGATAGGTTACCATCAGGCACGATAGATCATCTTTATGTTGTTCTGCTTTTTCTCTCAGGTCGTTTACATCGATATTCCCATTTTCATCGCATTTCACGACGACGATCTTCATTCCGGCCATTGCTGCTGAAGCTGGATTAGTGCCGTGAGCTGATGACGGAATCAAAGCGATATTACGGTGTCCTTCACCCCTGTCGTGATGATAAGCACGGATCACCATTAAACCGGCGTATTCGCCTTGCGCACCGGCATTAGGCTGCAAGCTCATGGCCGCAAATCCGGTAATCTCCGATAGCCAGTTGTTCAGTTCATCAAACAGCTGCATATAACCTCCAACCTGGTCGGCTGGTGCAAACGGATGCATCTTGCTGAACTCAGGCCAGGTTACCGGCACCATCTCGGTAGTCGCATTTAGTTTCATGGTGCATGAGCCCAACGCGATCATGGAGTGGCACAAAGAAAGATCTTTAGCCTCCAATGATTTGATATAACGCAACATCTCATGTTCTGAATGATGCGTGTTAAAAATAGCGTGGGTCAGGAAATCTGATTTACGTTGCAGCGTAGCCGGAATAACCGTTTCCACATTGGCCTTCAGTTCATCAAAGCTTACGTCGCTCAGCGTTTTGCCTTTTACTTTGGCAAAAAAGCGAACCATGTTTTTGATATCGTCTGATGATGTGGTCTCGTCAACAGAAATGGTTACTACCGAACCTTCATAGTTCAGGTTCATTTCGTGGTTAAGCGCTTCAGCATGGATCGGTCCAACCAATTCGCCTAAATCAAATTTCAGAGTATCGAAATAGGATTCATTTAATTGCTTGTAACCCAATTGCTCCAATGATTGAGCAAGCAATATCGACAAACCGTGTATACGTTCAGCGATCAGCTTAATCCCTTGCGGCCCGTGATATACCGCGTAGCATCCGGCCATAATTGCCAGCAAAGCCTGTGCGGTACAAATGTTTGAAGTTGCTTTATCGCGGCGGATATGCTGCTCGCGGGTTTGCAATGCCATACGCAATGCATAGTTGCCGGCGCTGTCAATAGTCACACCGATGATACGGCCCGGGATCGAGCGTTTGTATTCTTCTTTAGTTGCAAAGAAAGCTGCATGCGGACCACCGAAGCCCATTGGCACACCAAAGCGCTGAGTTGAACCAACAACTACGTCTGCGCCCCATTCGCCCGGAGGCGTTAACAAAGCAAGGCTCATGATGTCAGCAACCACTGTTAGTTTAATGCCCTTTTCATGTGCTTTTGCGGCGAAGCCGGAGTAGTCATATACCGCACCGTGGCCGGCAGGATATTGCACAATGGCTCCAAATATATTTTCGTTCAGTTCAAGTTCACGGTGATCACCAACTTGAATCTGGATGCCGTAAGGTTCAGAACGTGTTTTTAAAATATCAAGTGTTTGCGGAAACACCTCGTCAGACACGAAAAAGATCTTAGCATCCTGATTTTTGCGCAGGCTGTATTGCATAAACATCGCTTCAGCTGCAGCGGTACCTTCATCTAATAAAGATGCATTGGCAATTTCCATCCCGGTCAGGTCAATCACCATGGTTTGGAAATTCAGTAATGCCTGCAAACGCCCTTGTGCAATTTCGGCCTGGTATGGGGTATACTGGGTATACCATCCCGGATTTTCCAAAATGTTGCGCTGTATTACGCCCGGCACGATCACATCATAATATCCCTGCCCGATGAACGACTTGAATACCTTGTTTTTTGATGCTGTTTGGCGGAGAGTGTTCAAGTAATCGAACTCACTTTTTGCCGGTGGCAGGTTGAGCGGTTTTTTTAGCCTGATGTTGGATGGAATTGTTTGTGCGATTAATTCATCAAGTGAACCTGCACCAATGGTTTTTAACATTTGAGCCGTGTCGGCGGCGTTCGGAGCAATGTGTCTGTACTGAAACTCGTCCTGATAATCTGTGTTCAACTCCATGAAATTTGATGTCCAGTTAATTTTGCTGCAAAGGTACAATTTTAGAAATTGAGTAACAATTGGCTAACCTTATAGTGACAGTGATTTTACAGATTTGTCTGAACCGGAATTTATCGAATCAAGGAATTAACAGAATAGAATATCCCGCTCAAAGAATTCTGAAAATTCTTAAATTCTGTGAATTCCGGTTCAGACAAAATATTCAGACAGCCAGTTGTCTCAAATACATCTGTATAGTATTTTCCAGCCCATAGTAAAGCGCATCAGAAATTAACGCGTGACCAATGCTTACCTCATCCAAATGAGGTATATTTTGTGCAAAATATTTCAGATTGTGCAGATCGAGGTCATGACCGCCATTGATGCCTAAGCCTGCTCTTTGTGCGGTTTCAGCCGCTTTTACATAAGGAGCAATAGCTTGCTCTTTATTTTGATGATATTGATGAGCGTAAGCTTCGGTGTACAGCTCGATGCGGTCTGTTCCTGTTGTAGCTGCCGCTTCCACCATTTCAACAACCGGGTCTACAAATATCGAAACCCGGATACCTGCATCTTTAAATACTTTGATAATACCTTTCAGATACTCCTGGTTGGTGATGGTATCCCATCCGTGATTGGAAGTGATCTGCCCTAAAGCATCAGGAACCAAGGTTACCTGCTCGGGTTTATTAGCTAATACCAGGTCGATAAACTTTTGCTCCTGGCAATTGCCTTCGATATTGAATTCGGTAGTAACTATCTTCTTCAGTTCAAAAACATCGTTATAACGGATATGCCTTTCGTCCGGACGGGGATGGACGGTGATGCCTTGCGCGCCAAAACGCTCGCAATCTTTTGCAACTTGTACCAGGTCGGGATTATTGCCGCCGCGCGAGTTACGAAGTGTGGCAATTTTGTTGATGTTGACAGATAGACGGGTCATTAATCCAATATTTTTACAGGCAAATATCCTGATTACTTAGTTAATAGCTGAAACAATTTTAGGATTCGTTTATTTGTGACTTTAATATGAAAACGGCTGCCAAAATCCTATTCGTTTTATCTGTTTTATTTTTACCGACCTTATTGCAGGCCCAGCAAAATTTCCTCGACATCACTAAATATGAGGTCTATTATGGATGGGCACACAACTATCCGCAGGACTGGATCGTGCTGCGTCGGTTCGAAAACCGCAACAAAGAATATTACCTTCTTGTAAACCCTCAAACGCTGCAAACCAAGGTGAACGAAAGCAGCTTTTACCAGGTTAAACCCATGACACTCGCTGAAACCCGCGTAGCCTTTAAAAACACGCCTTACGAAAAGGCTATACGAATGGCAGAAAAGCGATCTGCAAGTATCGAGGATGCAGGGATAGAACGAGGCATACCGACAGAAGCCGGCATTAGCCTTACTGCCGATCTTTGCCCATCGCACAAACCGCTCGACCGCAGGATTTTTACTGCTATGTTTACCGAATTTAAAAAAGTGGAAAAACCTGCTCCAATAGCTTTGTCGGTAAGCGGCTTGTGGATGCTTAACCATAAAGATGACCTGGAATGGCTAAAGCAATTACGCAATGAAGGTGAAATTCGTATAACCTGGGTAAATCATTCGTATAATCATCGCGTAAGCAAGACAGCCCCGCTTAAAGAGAATTTTTTATTGGAACCTGGCACCAATATTAGCTATGAAGTTTTGGCTACAGAACAATTAATGCTAAAAAACGGCTTAGTACCCTCAGCATTTTTTCGGTTTCCCGGACTTGTTTCCGATCAACAACTGGTTTATAAGATCACCGATTTTGGCCTGATCCCTATCGGCTCAGATGCCTGGCTGGCAAAAGGACAACACCCAAATGCAGGCAGTATCGTACTGATACACGGCAATGGCAACGAGCCGGTCGGCGTGACCGATTTTATTAAGCTCCTCCGGTCAAAAACCAAACAAATAGCCAAAAAACAATGGCTGTTATATGATCTGAGCGAAAGCGTAGATGAAGCGGCAGAAAGCTCTCAATGATTTATAACGAAGCCAAATAATCAAAACTCTTTTTCAAAGCCACTTCAGGATGAGCTACCATATCCTGCTCAACAATGAAATGTCGAACGCCATTTTCTTTTGCTTTCGGGAGAATCTTCTTTAAGTCGATAACACCATTACCTGCTGTAGTCATGTAAGGGAATAACTCGATCCATTGCTTTGAATCACCACCATCGCCAGAGAAGCGAACTTTCTTCGACATGTCCTTCACGTGCATTAGCCGATACCGGTTTTTATATTTTTCAAGCAATTCTATTGGGTCGGCCCCACCGGCGGTAGTCCAGTACAGGTCCATTTCCAAAAATACGAGCGATGGATCGGTGCCATCCAGGATCAACCTAAGTGGAATTTGCCCGTTCACCTCCTTTAATCCATAACCATGATTGTGATAGGCGAATTTTACTCCGGCCTTTTTTGCGGCCTCGCCAATTTTATTGAAGGCATCTGCCATACGCTTATAATCATCCAGCGTCTTCCGTTTATCCTGTGGAATTGCCGGCAGAACAACAAACTCAGATTCCAATACATGTGCAGCCTCGCTCAATTTGTCCATCCGGTTTTGCAGCGTATCCAGATCAGTATGCATAGAAGGTGCGGTCAGTCCGTTTTGCTTTAGCAAACCTTTGACCTCAGCCGCTGTGCGACCAAAAAATCCGCTTCCCTTAAACCCAAGGGACGGAGTAACTGCTTCCCAACTCTTCTTTGCCGCATCTGTACTGAAAGTATATGGACCATAGAGTTCCACTTCTTTATAACCCATTTTGGATAACATTTTCAACGTGCCGGGAAAATCCCTTTCCAACATTTTCGGCAATGAAAAAAACTGGATACCGATCCTTTCAATGAGTCTCGATTTTCCAAATATTTCTGAGGAGAATAAAAAGCTTACCGCCGATAAGACAGCGGATTGTTTAACAAAGTCTCTTCTGTTCATATAAAAAATTATTGACGAGGTAAGTAATTGGTCAGGCTTAATGCCATGCATAACAAATATATATAAACATACAGCCGATTAGAAAAAGGCTCTTCTTATTTTAACAAGTTTATCGCATTCCTGTACAGTTACCCCGGTTTATTACGTTAATCTAATGTATAAAAACAAAAACTTCTATCTTTAGGCTTTGAAATACATACCTGATTGATATTCTGTTTGATGGGTCCGCTATGTCAAACCTTATCAAACTAACTATCTGAATAATAATGAATAAAATAAAAGGCGCATTTCTGTTTCTGCTGCTTTGGTCGTTCCACAGCTACGCCCAGCAAAAAAGGGCTGGTTGTATTTTGGGCAACTGCCGGGTGGGGATCGGGGCTATCGTTTTTCCTGACGGCCGAAAATACGGAGGTGCATTTCAGAACGGAAAAATGAACGGCGAGGGCACCATGACCTGGCCTGATAAAAGAAAATATGTTGGCGGATGGAAAGATGACCGGTATTCGGGCAATGGAACATTTACATGGCCCGATGGCCATTATTACCAGGGAGAGTGGAAAAACGGTCTGAAAGACGGACAGGGAACAGAGTTTTGGTCTCAGAAAAAATATTATACGGGCGGCTTTAAATCGGGCAAACGAAGTGGTCAGGGCACCATGAATTTTCCTGACGGCCGAAGATATGTAGGTGAATGGTCAAATGATACGCAAACCGGGCAGGGCCTGGAGACATGGCCAAACGGTGAAAAATACGTTGGCGGGTGGAGCAACGACATGCGCGACGGGCAAGGTGTAAATGATTATGCCAATGGCAACCGGTACGATGGGCAATGGCAGGCCAACAAAAAACATGGAAGTGGGACTTATACCTGGGCCGACGGGAAAAAATATGTTGGCGAATGGGATAAGGATATGAAAAACGGCAACGGTGTGCAGACTTGGAAAAACGGCGAAAAATATGTTGGCGACTGGGTTGATAACCAGCGTGAAGGTCGGGGCACACAAAATTATGCTAACGGCAGCAAGTATGAGGGGCAATGGAAAGAAGACAAACCAAATGGGCAAGGAATCGCAACTTATGCAGACGGTAGCAAATACGAAGGTGATTGGAAAGATAACAAAAAGAACGGCACAGGAACGATGACCTTCGCTAATGGCACCAAACACAGTGGTCTTTGGAAAGATGATGTATTTGATGAATCGAAATCGGCTATGCAGTTAGCTACACACACTGGGACTGCCTCTAAAGCTCCCTCTCAATCAGCAGCGGACCTGCATGTGATTGGTTTAACCTTTAACGACAGCGTTGGTAACCAAAACAAAGTATTGGATGCCAACGAAAGGGCCGAGATCCGATTTACACTGGCTAATACAGGTAAAGGAAATGCAAGCAACCTGATCATAGAAATACAGGATCTTAACTTTACAAAAGGCATAACTTATACGCCGCGACAAACATTTGCCTCCCTGGCCGCAGGCGCCGAAAAGATAGTTGAAATACCCCTGACCAGCAAAATTGATCTTTCCACCGGCGAGGCTAATTTCCGCATCCAGGTTCATGAAGGCAGCGGATACGATGCGGGGCCTTTTTATCTCGCTTTCAGGACCCGGGAATTTATTAAACCCCGCACACTATCCGGCGATGAAAAAACCGGCTGTATCCTGGGTGATTGTAGCGATGGCAAAGGTTCGATGGTGTTTGAAGATGGCAGAAAATATACCGGCAGCTGGAGAAATGGCCAAATGGATGGCAAAGGCACAATGATATGGCCCGACGGCAGGAAATATGACGGGGAGTGGAAGAACGGCCTTCAGAATGGCGAGGGCATGGAAATAGGCGCCGACGAAAGCCGCTTCCAGGGTGAGTGGAAGAGTGGCGTTAAATCCGGTCGCGGAACCTATATTTCGGCTATCGGCCGTAAATACGTCGGCGACTGGAAGAATGATAAGCAGGATGGCGATGGTTTAATGACCTGGCCTTCGGGACAAAAGTTCCTGGGTAAATTTAAGGATGGCATGAGAAATGGCAAGGGACAGATGATATGGCCATCCGGCGAAAAATATGATGGGGAATGGAAGGACGATAAGCAGGACGGCCAGGGCATATTCTACTATAGCAATAAACAGGTTTATAACGGCGAGTGGCGGGATAACCAGGTAAACGGTATCGGTACCATGACCTACCCCAACGGAAAGAGAAGTTCAGGTGAATGGCGCGACGGAATACTGGTAAGGGAAGGCGCTACGACTAAGGAAAAGGAATCGGTTTCCAAAGAAAAAGATCCGCCTAAAGAAAAGCGGGCCGTTGTTGCTACACCTGCGCAGGAAAAACCGGTTGTAGTAAATACACCGCCTAAAGAAAAACCAGCCGGCGCTAACAATACTACGGCAAGTAACCATACCCAAAAGCATAACACACCGGCCAGTGAAACCAGGCGGGGGGAAGTTCAGAACATTCCGAGGCCAAAATCACCCGCTGTATTGGAGATTGTTAACGCGCAGTTCGTGGAGAATGGCGGGAATAATGATAATGTGCTTAACGTAAATGAAAATGGCCAAATCACGTTCATTTTATCCAATCAGGGAAAGGGCGATGCCTACAATATGGTTGTTCTGGTCAAGGATGTAAACGAGGTTAAAGGGGTGGAATATAGCCCAAGGTTTACTATTGCGCATTTGGCAGCAGGCGGCCAGACTATGGTTAAGATACCAATTAGAGCTGGTGCTGATTTGGATACCGGAGCCACCAATTTCAATATCACAATATCTGAAGCCAATGGTTCCGATGCCGATCCTTTTTACGTAAACTTCAGAACATTAGGTAAAAACCCACCCGAGGATAACTAATCGCCAACAATCTTAACAAGATTTAACATATAACTGTAATTTAATTACTTAGCTTTAGGTATGAAACATGCTATCCTTATTACATTAAACCTTGCGCTGCTTTCTTTTTGTGCGCAGGCCCAGACTATCGTTCCTGCAAAAGATGCACTGAAACACTTGGGTGAAAAAGTAGCCATATGCGACAAAGTATATGACGAGGATCTTAAAGATCTCGTGATCGTTCTATATCTTGGCGGCGATCGCCCCAATCAATTACTGACTGTCGTTTGCAGAGCCGGCGGCAAGAACAAATCCAAACGCTTTGACGCTCCTTATAAGGGAAAAGACATCTGTGTAACCGGCATTATTACAAAAGGACATGATGGCAAGCCTGTTATTAATATCTCAGACCCGGCGCAAATCAAACCCTTTATGGTAGATAACATGCTGAAACAAAAAGCTTCCTTGCATTAAGATTGACGATCTTTGCCCGGATGAGCTGGTCTAATTAAATCAATAGTATTAAGTTTCGAATATTCTTGTATCCTCTTTTGTCAAAAAGGAATCAAAATAAGCTTCAGGTTCCGCTTCCTGGTCAGGGAGAGCCATAATAATCAATACGATGCCCTTGCCATGTATTAGAATAGGCCGACGTGTCCTTTAAAGGAAATTTTGAAACTATTTCTTTAAAGCGTTTTTCTATGCGTCGTTGTTCGAGAGAATCTAATTTAGATGTTGGATTGCATTTCCACTTATTGTCTTTAGATTTTATAACCCAATCTATTCCTACTGAGTGACCACCTTGATCGTAAGTGACTAAGTATATTTCTTTCGGCGACTTATTAAATTTTAATGTTCTCGTGTAATTACCACAATAACACCAGCAGTGGGAATTACTATCTGGCATTTCATCGGGTGATAAATCCTCATGTATTGAATATGTTGTGTCCTTATTAGCTTGATCAACTAATAGGGAGTCAAGTATTTCTCCTCTATATGGGACTTGAAATTTCAAGCGATTTTGTATATGGAAGTATTGGACATCAGTGTATCTGCCTGGGTTCACAAAACTATGCCCAAATGAATATATCCACCATAAAAATCCACCTATCAAAAGTATCGTTATTGCCAATAATGCATAGTACTTGAACATTTATACTTAACCTTTAATTTATAAATGTATTAATTCCAAAAATATAAAAGGCACGGTCCCAAAACCATGCCTTTTATATTTTGATCCCGACTTAGAACTCAGGACTTAAGACTCACGACTTAATAACGATAGTACTCAGGTTTGAAAGGACCATTCACCGCCACACCGATATAATCAGCCTGATGCTGATCCAGTTCTTCCAGCTCTACACCGATCTTAGCCAGGTGCAGGCGGGCAACTTTTTCGTCAAGGTGTTTTGGTAAGGTATATACTTTATTTTCGTATTTATCGCCATGTAACCAAAGCTCTAACTGAGCAAGTGTTTGGTTGGTAAACGAGTTACTCATCACAAAACTTGGGTGACCTGTTGCGCAACCCAGGTTTACCAAACGGCCTTCAGCTAATACGATCAGGTCTTTGCCATCAATGGTATATTTATCAACCTGTGGCTTGATCTCTACTTTGGTATTGCCATAGGTATCATTCAACCATGCCATATCGATCTCGTTATCAAAGTGGCCGATGTTGCATACAATCGCCTTATCTTTTAACGCACGGAAATGTTTTTCGCGGACGATATCGCAGTTTCCGGTTGCAGTTACCACGATGTCAGCTTCAGAAATTGCAGTTGAAAGTTTCTTTACTTCATAGCCTTCCATTGCTGCCTGTAAAGCACAGATCGGGTCGATCTCAGTTACGATCACACGAACACCTGCGCTGCTTAATGATTCTGCCGAGCCTTTACCCACATCGCCAAAGCCGCAAACAACGGCTACTTTTCCGGCCAGCATCACATCGGTAGCACGGCGGATAGCATCAACTAATGACTCGCGACAACCGTATTTATTATCAAATTTCGATTTGGTAACCGAGTCGTTCACGTTAATAGCAGGTAATGGCAGAGTGCCATTTTTCATGCGCTCATACAAACGATGAACACCAGTGGTAGTTTCTTCTGACAAACCTTTAATACCTGCGATCAATTCAGAATATTTATCAAATACCATGTTGGTCAGGTCACCGCCGTCATCCAAAATCATATTCAAAGGTTTGCGATCTTCGCCAAAGAACAGGGTTTGCTCAATGCACCAGTCAAATTCTTCAGCGTTCATACCTTTCCAGGCATAAACTGAAGTACCCGCAGCGGCAATAGCAGCAGCGGCGTGATCCTGGGTTGAGAAAATATTGCATGATGACCAGGTAACTTCGGCACCTAAGGCTTGTAGGGTCTCAATCAAAACTGCAGTCTGGATTGTCATATGCAGACAACCTGCGATACGGGCGCCTTTTAAGGGTTGAGACGGACCATACTCGGCACGCAGCGCCATTAAACCCGGCATTTCTGCCTCGGCAAGGCCAATTTCTTTACGACCCCACTCGGCCAGCGATAAATCTTTTACTTTGTATTTGGTGTAAGTAGTTTCTACAGATGACGACATATCATTTAAGATTTTTGAATTGCAAAGGTATGCAATAGAAACATCTTAATGAAATTATGCAGTTGCCTCCGCTTGCTCTGGCTGTTTTTCTGCGAGGCCATTTTCAGGCTTTATACTCCTTGTTATAGCACCAGTTTCAGCTTTTGCATCTTTTGAGTTATTAGCAGCTTCCGTTTTCACAACCCCGGCCCCATTTTCAGACTTGCCATTTTTATGAGCCGCTCCATTTTCGGATTTAGCGTCTTTAGCATTCTCAGGCTTCGCACCTCTAAGTGCCGTATTATTGTGCGATGGTGACATAGAAAGCCTGCCATTGTGCGAGCCTCCCGGTTCAACTTGCAGCACCTGGGTTTTTATATCACCGGTAATGCGGCCTGTGCCCCTGATCTCTAACGAATGGGTATTCACATGCCCGTGAACAAGACCGTAAACGATCAATTCCTGACTGATAATACTTCCTTTTATAACGCCTTTTTCTCCCAGTATCAATCCTTCGTCGATGGTTGCATCGCCCAATACTTGCCCATCTATACGCACATTGGCAGGCGCTCTCAGGTTTCCTTCAAAAACACAACCCTCGCTGATCAGAGTAGAAATTACTTGCTGACTCAGATCTACTTTATTTTTCTTTCTAAAAAACATAGCCGTAGTTTTTATTTAGTTGCCGCTGACTGGAATTTGCCATCAGCATTCACTAAGGATTTAATTGTTTAACGTTAGAAATTTTGCAGGATTAATGGGTTTGCCATTTTTTCTTACCTCATAATGTAAATGAGAACCTGTTGAGCGTCCGGTTGAGCCTACCTTACCTATCACGTCGCCTGTTTTTACCGACTGTCCATCCCTGACATTAATATGCGACAAATGGCCATAAAGGGTTTGAAAATCATTTTTGTGCTGAACGATAATGCAATTACCGTAACCACCTTTTCTGCCGGTAAAAACCACGTTACCATCAGCTGTTACATGTACCGGGTCGCCTGTGGCACCTCTGAAATCGATACCGGGATGTAACTCTGCGCTTTCCCCATCAAATGGATCACTGCGATAACCAAATACCGAGGTAATGGAGCTTAAGCGTGGATAGCCCATTGGAGTAAATGCAACGCTATTAAGCAAACGACTCATGTACTCATCATACAGAGAGAATTTCTCATTGTCGCTAATGTTGGTTGAGGCAATATTTTTGTCGCCGCCGATTGAGTTGGTAGAAAAACCTTTCAATCCTCTTTTTCGCAGATAGTCGTTTATCTTCTCAAGCTTGCTTTGGATAGACTGGATATAACCGGTTGCCGAATGGGTTGATGCCGTTGCAGCATCGCTCATGGCTGTTGCGGTAGATACCTTGCCTCTTAGTTGGGCAATCTGCGTCAGAAGCTTCTGTTTTTCCAGCTCGCTTTGGTTGTCCTTGGAGTGCAGATAGAAAATGCTTCCGACCAGGGCGACAATAACCAGTACTACTGAAGCAACGTAATGTTTGATTCTTTTCAGGTGCTTGGTTTTTACCCGGATGGCCTGGGTTTGCTCCTGATTTTTATTGACAATAATGATCGTACTGAAGTTTGTAAGTTTCAGGTTCATATCTTTAGTTAGGGGGTTAACAGCGCATGAATATAAGACAATAGACGTACAAAAAATCAATTTATTTTGATTCCTGTGTACAAAAAATAGTCTCCCTCACAACAAAAATCAATATTGTGTACTTATACGGGTTTCGTCAGATAAATGTTATTATTCCGGGCAGAAATATTTTACTTTTAAATCATTTAGTACTTTTACCAAAAATTTAATTTTTAAAAGTGATGATGTACCCGGAATATCTGGTTGCTCCGATGAGAGAGGAACTGACAAGAGTAGGTTTTGAAGAATTAAAAGACGCAGATGCCGTAAAAAATGCTATTGAGAGTGAAGGCACCGTGTTTGTAATGGTGAATTCGGTTTGCGGTTGCGCCGCTGCAAATGCCCGCCCGGCTGCAAGAATAGCGTCGCAAAATGGAAAGCATCCTGATAAACTGGTAACTGTTTTTGCCGGAATGGAAAAAGAAGCCGTTGATACTGCGCGTAACTATATGCTGCCTTATCCGCCATCTTCGCCAGCCATGGCTTTATTTAAAGACGGCAAGCTGGTTCATATGATTGAACGCCATCAGATTGAAGGCCGTCCGGCACAAATGATCGCCGATAACCTGATCGGTGCGTTTGAACAATATTGCTAATCTACTACCAGACTAAAGAACATAACTGTGCTTCAGGGATAAGAAAACCGGAAATTCGCGGCTCTCTTATCCCTGAACGTGCATTAGCGGGCTTACCATAATTCAAGCAGGGTATTTGTTTAAATTATTAGAGATTAGTCAATCTTCCCGCAACCTGCCCATTCTGATGGACCCGTCCAGATAAAGAAGGATCCAAATGATAAGGATTACTACCAACTGCTTCATACTATAAATTTAGCTAAACTACTTGCTTACTTCCGTAAGATTTTATCAACATTTTGACCTTAATTATCAACCATTATTAGTTGATTATGAGTCAACTATCTCAATTTCACTCCAATTAAATGGTCTAACTTTTGCTTTATAAATAAACCATTAAGCAAACCACAAATCACGCTGCTGGTGACCCTTATTCAATACCATTTGCATATAAATCGATCACGCAGTCTGTCATCAATGAAAACAAGCTTTTTTCTGCAAGGTCATAAAGTTTTTACAATCAAATTTAAAAAGCCTTTATGATGCATCAGATAGTATTTACACGGTATTTGCCACGTATTAACACGCGTTTGTGCTCCACTCCTCTTGTAAAACAATCGATACAAAGTGCCGTTCTATCGATCCTTAAGCAATATTTGTAAACCAATACGTTTTACGAATGTTCATGCAATAACACTTGTTACCCCCTTTGAGTGGAAGAGCATTCATGGAAATTAATTTTATAAAACTATGATCCTACTCCTTTGTGGGTTATCTGGAGCCGGCAAGTCTACCCTTGCGACCCACGTAAAAAACAAACTTAGGCGCGTTGAAATTCCAGTCGAGATAATTGATGCTGATGAATATCGTCAGAAATTATTTAAAGACCTCGGGTTCACTCGTGAAGACCGAAATGAAAACATACGACGGCTGGGATTTATTGCAAATAAATTCTCCTCGCAGAATATTGTTACCCTAGTGAGCGCTATAAATCCTTATGATGATATCCGCCAGGAGCTTATAGCAACCTACCCCAACATTAAAGTTGTTTATGTTGATTGTAATATTAATGTACTGATTAAACGCGATACTAAAGGCCTTTATAAAAAGGCTTTATTGCCGGATGGACACCCCGACAAGCTATCAAATCTGACAGGTATTAACGATCCATTTGAGATACCTGAAACTCCCGATCTTTATATCAATACAAGTCTGCAAGCTATAGAACAATGTGTTGATGAGGTTTATAGGTTCGTCACAAAAAATTGTATAAAAGAGAAATACGCAATTAACCATTTTGCAAATGTTGCAGTCTGATTAACTGGATCTAAAATAACTATTAACCGATGCAATCAAAAACTTTGATGGTAGTTGGGATGCACCGTTCCGGCACTTCACTTATTTCAAACTGGTTATATCGTTGTGGCTTACAGTTGGGCGAACATATGCTTGAGGCAGGCAATGGCAACTTGGAAGGTTATTTTGAAGATGTTGAATTTTTGCGAATGCATGAAGAGATCCTGGCCAGCAATGATTTTCCTGCTACCGGATACGTTTATGATAAAGTAATCGACATCTCGGTTTATCAGCTCGAGAAACTAAAAAGTATTATCAAAGTAAAAAATCAACTTTATCGTCAATGGGGTTGGAAAGAGCCCCGAACCTGCCTGTTTTTAGATCTTTATCGCGAGTTATTGCCGAACTCAAAATATCTTGTTATCGTACGCGATTATGCAGCCGTGGTATATTCTCTTCTGAAAAGAGATTTTGCTGACTATGAACAAAAATATTTATGCCGAAAACGATTGCAGCGCCTTTTCTGGTTGTATTTGCGCCGCCGCAAAAACGCCCGTAAGTTTTATAAGACCCACGCCGAAGATTACCTAAAAGTATACATAGAATATAACCAGCATATTTTAAATACACTAAAAGAACTTGCCTCTGAGGATTACATGGTTGTCAATTATTCCCTGCTCGAAAAAAGCGATAAAGAAGTATTTTCCTTTTTAACAGGCAAATGGCACTTCAAACTACAATATCACAAGTTTAACGAAGTATACAAGAAAAACCTGATGAGCAAAGCCTTTAACGTTGATGCCTACATTGACGATAAAGAGTTAATAGCCAAAGCAAATAGCATTACCACGGAACTAAAAAGCTATATTATTACGCATTAAATTACTTCCTTAACCCAATATTGTTTCCCATTAAGGCTAAATTCGTCCCCTGGTTTTCGGCCCAGCAATTTACCGCCAATAGGTGATGCCGGAGAGACGGCAAAATAGCTTTCTCCATTCAGCGTCAAAGCACCGGCACTAATAGCTAAATAAAATTTCCCGCTATCAGTTATCACCAGGCTGCCAACTACGGCCGATGAAGAAGAACTATCGACATTAATCTGGTTCAATGCGATTAACAATTTATTGGCCTCATTCAATTGTGCCTGGTTACGGTCGGTTTCCTGCTGCATCATTTCCCGCCCGGTTTCATACTTGTCTCCCGCACTGCTCTTCGTTTCTTCGCTGGCCGACTGCTGCGCATCGTCGATCGCCTCTTTTGCAGTTTCAATACGTGCCTTTACATAATTAACGCAAAGCGTATACAATTCCTTTTTTAGGTTAGTCATGGTGGTGGTAAATAATTCAACAGAAATCACATGGCTATATCTTTACCCTGGCGGGGATCCTCGGGCAATATCTCCATTTCGGGACAATGGATATAATCAGCATACCATTGAATAGCCTCTACAATATCTACAGCATCGTCCGAAGCGATACCAATCGTTTCAAAAGCGTACAGGCCATCATCGCACAATCCGTACAGTTGTATTTCGCTCGAGTCCTGGTGAAATTCCTCTTTATCAAGGCAAAACACTCTGACCTTTAGGTCGGTATCTCTTGAATGGATTACATCCCGGCAAGGATTGCTGGGGTCGGTAGCCAATAAATATACGTTCTGAGCCATGTTTAGGTAAACAGTTTTGTGTGGGTTTGGTTTTCGCAGCGTAGTTAATGAAATAGCATGACATATCTATTACACCAGCAAAAATATATGAAGCAAGCTCAAAAAAACAAATCTAGGTGAAAAGAAAGACAGCCCCGGAAACATCCGGGCTGCATGCAAAGTTCGTAAGTTACTACATTTAAGTTGGTTATACGCAGATAATTATTATCAGCATATTTTAATATGACTCGGCTTTATGATAATGTGACACCGGATCAACCCGCTTCAACACAATATTACTAACCGGTTTAACAATAAGCGGTATCTTTTCCACGCGCGTTTCACTGGTGTCCAACCCGAAGGCCTTTGCTTCGCTTTGTGCCATCTTTTTGATCGCAAAATAACTGTTCAGGATAAAGCCTTCCGCGATGCTGAACTCGTTATTATACGAAAGGAATTTCTCTATGATGACAAACTGAAAGTCGGCAGCCATATGGAATTTCTTTAGCGATTCATAGCGGCTGAGGATGTCCAGTTCATTGCGCGATACCATATCTTCTACCACCTTTCTGAACAGCACATTCACGCGAGGCTGTATCCTGAACCCTAAGCGGAATTCAACCCTTATTACTTTGTTCTCTTCAATTTCCTCCACGCTATATTCCATCGTATATGGATCATCCATACGCTCAATATGCACAAACCAGTAAATATCTGCCCGCTTGGGCTTACGGCTGAAAATAGAGTACATTATTTTTTGCTCTATCTGCTTGCTATTATTTGCTTTGGTCAGATAAATCAGGTGGGTTGCATATTTTGATACACCTTCGTCTGCACTCAACGCTTTTAGCAGAGGGATTTGATCTTTCAGATCGATAAAATGCAGGAAGCGATTGTTAATCTTACGTGCCCTGAACCATACATACATGGTAAATATTAAACCAAATTCGAATACCAGGAAGAATAACCTCTTCAATATTTTAACAGAGTTTGCCATGAAGAAGGAAAATTCTACGGTAACAAATACACAAAGTATAATAGTCACTATCCAGATAGGCCAGTGTCTTTTAAAACGCATGTAATAATACATCAGGATGGTGGTCATCAACATAGCGATGGTGATGGAGAAACCATAAGCTGCAGTCATAGCCGATGAAGTCTGGAAATATAAGATAACTGCAACGCAGCCAAAGCATAATACCCAGTTGATGGCCGGTATATATATCTGTCCACGGACATTAGACGGATATTTAACTGTAATGCGTGGCCAAAAATTCATGCTTATTGCCTCACTTATTAGCGTAAACGACCCGCTTATCAATGCCTGGCTGGCAATAATGGTAGCGAAGGTTGCGATGATTACACTTGGTATTAAAAAAGTATGCGGCACTATGGCATAAAATGGATTTACCAATGTAAAATTCGGCCTGGTGGTTTGTGAAAGCACCCACGCAGCTTGCCCAAAATAATTTAGCAGCAGACATATTTTAACGAATATCCACGCCATCTGAATATTTTTCCGGCCGCAATGACCCAGATCGGAGTAAAGGGCCTCAGCACCCGTTGTACACAAAAAAACCGCACCTAAAAGCCAGAAACCATTAGGATGGGTAATCAGCATACGGATGCCATAATAAGGATTTATTGCTGACAGGACGGATAATTTATGCCCTATCTGTATTCCACCAAGCGTCCCTATCATCAAAAACCAGATAAGCATTACCGGCCCGAATGCGGCTCCGACAACCTTGGTACCAAACTGCTGAAAAAAGAACAACAGAAGTATAATACCGATGACAATGCCTATAATGAGCCGGCTGCCCGGTACCATTATGTCGGCTAGTTTTGGTACCTGTCCCAGACCTTCAATAGCTGAAGCTACCGAAATGGGCGGCGTGATGATACCATCGGCAAGCAGGGTTCCTGCACCAATTATGGCCGGTATTGCCAACCATTTACCATATCTTCTAACCAATGCGTACAGCGAAAATATACCACCTTCGCCGTGGTTATCGGCTTGCAGAGTTATTACGATGTATTTAAAAGTAGTTTGGAGTGTAAGCGTCCAAAAAACGCACGAAAGGCATCCAAAAACAAAATCTTGTGAAGATGTACCGCCTTCCTGCAGCAGTGTTTGAAATGTGTAAAGTGGAGACGTTCCAATATCTCCGAAAATAATTCCGAGAGTGATCAGCAGGCCTGCTGCTGAAACTTTTTTAAGATGGGGGTTCATGCGACCTATTGGGGTATTTAAAGCGCGCAAATGTATTTAATCTACTTACTACAAGCAAGTTAATTATTACAATTCTCTAAAAAAGTCAAACAAATTGCTGAGCCTATGTTAAAAAAACAGTCAAAAAATTATCAATTAGATAATTACAACCAGATGATTAAGGGAGAAAATATCAATTGTAAAAAAGTAGCCACAGTCTTTTAAATTTTTAATAAATCTTACTAAGTGATAAAAAATTAGGGCACGACCTACTTTTTCAATGCCTCTTCGCCAAATTTGATCAGTTCAGGCGCTTTGATGTAGCCTACTGTACCTAAAACCGGATCGCCCTTGGAGTTAAAAATTAAGAGCGTAGGATATGCCTGCATACCCCATTTGGCAGCGAGCTGAGGGCCAAGGCCTTTTTCCATATCCATCGCAACGTTGATGAAGTTCTTATTATAAAAGTCCGCGGCCTTCTTATTTTTGAAAGTAGTAGCCTTAAGCATCATGCAGGGACCGCACCAGGTGGCATAGGCATCTACAAATATGTACTTATGTTGTGCCGCGGCCAGTTTCAGCGCCTCATGCCAGTCATCTTCAATAAATACGATTTTTGAATTACCAATATTCTCACCCTGCGCTTTTGCTGCGCTATGAGAAACGATGAGCAGGAAAGAGGTAGCAATACCCAAAAATATTTTTTTATACTTCATAATTATAAACGCATAAAAATAGCACATATTCCTTTTACGAATATATGTGCTATTTGTTATTTATGTCACATTAACGTCTTTGGTCTGGTTTTTTTTCAGGTCTTTGCTCACGTTGCGGTTGTGGCTGAGGACGCTGTTGTTGCTGGCGTTGCTGTTCCATTTGTTGTTGGCGTTGCTGTTGCATCTGTTGCTGACGTTGTTGAGCTTGTTGTGCCTGCTGTTGCTGACGCTGTTGATCCATCTGCTGTTGGCGCTGTTGCTGCATTTGCTGCTGACGTTGCTGAGCTTGTTGTGCCTGCTGTTGCTGACGTTGCTGTTCCATCTGCTGTTGGCGCTGTTGTTGCATTTGCTGCTGACGTTCCTGAGCTTGCTGCGCCTGCTGTTGCTGACGCTGTTGATCCATCTGCTGTTGGCGCTGTTGTCGCATTTGCTGCTGACGTTCCTGAGCTTGCTGATCCTGTTGCTGTTGACGTTCTTGTTGTTGAACTCGCTGCTGATCAGCCTGCTGCTGCCTTTGCTGCTGACGTGGTTGAGCTTGCTGTTGCTGGCGCTGCTGTTCCACTTGTTGTTGACGTTGCTGCTGCATTTCCTGCTGGCGCTGCTGTTGTTGCACCCGCTGCTGATCGACCTGCGGCTGTCTTTGTTGCTGCTGGCGCTGCTGTTCCGCTTGTTGTTGACGTTGCTGCTGCATTTCCTGCTGGCGCTGCTGTTGTTGCACCCGCTGCTGATCGACCTGCGGCTGCCTTTGTTGCTGCTGACGTTGCTGTTCAATCTGTTGCTGTCTTTGCTGTTGTTGCCGTTGTTGTTCAACCTGCTGTTGTTGTGCACGGTTCATATTCTGCTGGCTAGGCCTGTTAGCTTCAGGACGATTGTTTGGTTGCGCCTGGTTTGGCTGCACACCATTCGGACGATTGGGTTCAGCGCGATTTATTGGCTGATTAGGAGCTGGCCTATTATTATTTACACGTACAATCCGGTTATCAGGAGCGCTACTACGTGCCACAGTAGCCAAATGTGCCGCTGCGGTATGGTTAAAGCCACCGTTATTGGCAATTCTCAGATTTGGATGCTCGTTACGGTAAGCGCTCGCATCCACCACTCTTGCTGGTCGTGCTTCCGGCGCTTTTTGTACAGCCGGACGATAAATATTCACCGCATTACGTGATACAATTGCAGCGCCAGGACGGCTGGCATTATTAATATTATATACCCTTACATTATTGTCATGTGTAACCTGCCTGATCTCCTGTACACGCGGGCCGCTTACATAAGTGACATTGTTATTTACATAAGTATTATTAATCACCGTAGTATTCCGAATAATTGTTACCGAACGCTCTCTTGGCACATAATAGTTATATATACGTGGGCTGGTGATATACGCCTGTGGTGCGCATGTCCAATAATAATCCGGCGCGTCGTAACCGCCGCCGATGACAATATTGATGCTAATACCTGGCCTTAATGGCGCCCAACCATAATAACCGCCACCGTGACGCCAGCAAACCCAGGCAGGCGCCCATTCGTGACCGGGAATCCATTCCCATCCATAATAATCATCATAGCGCCAGCGACCGTAATGAAATGGAGCCCAGCCCCAATCGTAATCAGACACCCAGGTATTCCCATACTCTGTTATTACCCAGTGTCCGCCTGTAGCATACGGCCTGAAGTCCCCCTGGACATCTGGCACCCAAACCTCACCATATTCAGGGTCACTTACCCATGTACCATAAGGCTCAAGGTCATCGTAAAATTCCTGGTCAGAAATATAGCCCCCCTGGGCCATACTTTTGCCGGGGACGACCAGCGATAATAACATTACCAGCAAACCGATTCCCCATATTTTATTTAAATTTTTCATCAGATTTTGTTTTTTGAACCGGCAAGGTATCGTACTCTATAATACCCACGCCCTATACTCCAGTATATTTATATTGTTTTGATTGGTAAAACAATAAAACGTTTAATCAGATAACTATTTACAAAATACATGCCGACCCGCCACACGTCTGCTTCTAAAATTTATTCACAGAGGTTTGATATAGCGCATTAATCAATACTTTTGTCTATCTCGACATTAAAACTATGAACACAGTTCACATTCCACGACTAGACCTGAACACCTATATTAACGGTACACCCGAACAAAAGAAACGCTTCTCGGATGATATCGGCAAAGCCTTTAATGACACCGGCTTTGTTACTATTACCAATCATGGACTTAGTAAAGCATTGATAGACAAGCTATACCAACAAGTAATCAGCTTGTTTAAATTACCCGAAGATGTTAAATTAAAATACGAAAAACCCGAGCTGGCCGGTCAGCGCGGCTACACCAGCAAAGGCAAAGAAACAGCCAAAGGTTTTAAAATACCGGACCTGAAAGAGTTTTGGCAGATCGGCCAGACGGTTACTGATAATGACCCGGTTAAGGACGAATATCCTGAAAACCTGACTGTAACTGAACTACCTGAATTTAACTCAACCACCCGCGAGGTGTATCAAAAACTGGAGAGTGCCGGGCAACATTTGTTGCATGCTATAGCAGTTTATCTTGAACTGCCTGAAAACTACTTTGATGATAAGGTGCATAACGGAAATTCTATACTTCGTACATTGCACTATTTTCCCATTGAAGACCCGGACACATTGCCACCAGATGCTGTAAGAGCGGGTGCCCACGAAGATATCAACCTGATTACTTTACTGATCGGCGCCAGTGCTGATGGCCTTGAACTGCTAACACGCGAAAATGAATGGTTCCCTGTTAAAGCGCATGGCGAGGATGTTGTGGTAAACGTAGGCGACATGCTGCAGCGCTTAACCAACAACAGACTAAAATCTACTACCCACCGCGTAGTAAACCCGCCGCGCGAAGAAATGAAGAACTCACGTTATTCGGTTCCTTTCTTCCTTCATCCGAAATCGGATATGGATCTTACTTGCCTTGAATCATGCATCGATGCTGAACATCCAAAATTGTACAGCGATATGACGGCAGGTGAATACCTGGATGAAAGATTGAGAGAGATTGGATTGAAAAAATAAGTTTCCCCGTCATTGCGAGGCGCAAGGCCGGTTAGAGCCGCGCAACGAATCCGCTGGCTAGCGGACCAAACTATACAGAGCGAATAGAAGAGTGTAGATCATGCACAGCCGTTCTGCCAATCCGGGATTATTTAATGTTATGATTTGTTTTTTAGTGGTATTAATGAGCTCCTTTTGGTCGGTTGTCTTCGTTCCTGGCAATGACGCATTTTTTAGAGCTGCAAACTACTTCTTCATTTCCTCATTAATAGCTCGCAAAAATTCATCTGGATGAAGTGAGCCTATAATGTATACCAGGCCACCACGATCGGTGAGATGTATGGCTTCGTTTCCTGAGGTATAAAAACGGATGGCCCCTTTTTGGTGCAAGTTATAAACCGGGTTATTCAGAAAATATCGACTGTATTTGCCTTTTTCAACTTTCACAATACTGTTCAGGTCGATTTTTACCAGGCGGGTGGTCCACAAACCATCTATCAGGATGCACTTATTATAAACACGGGTGCGGAAATGCAACAGAAAACCCATGATGATGGAGATAATGATGATGCCAAATCCTACCACCGCCAGAATTTCTGATTTGTTTTGTTCGTCCGAGAAAAAGTCGAAAGTATAGGCTGCAAAACAGAATATAGCCAGCACCAGGCGGATGGTGACAGGTATCCATTCGCGGCCAAGATATTGCTTCTCAACAAAAACCGGTTTTTCTGCAGTCATAATTTAAACAGTTCGAAGATAGTAACTTTTTTAGTTTTAGCGGTCACTTTATACCGGTCGTCCGGGCGATAGCCTCCTACCCAAATAATTTCATCATTACCATTTACAAGGAGCGGAATCTGCGATTTTTCATGCAGGGGCACTTTTTGATGCACAAAAAAGTCGCTCAGTTTTTGCCTGGTTTTCATGCCAAGTGGGTGAAAATGATCGCCTTCGCTCCAATCGCGTAGGGTTAAAGGATAGATCAACGAATCCGTATCGATCGATACGGACATAGGGTTATCTTTAATGATCAGCGGCGAATCATCATGCAGAATATTCAACCGGTAATTATTGAATTTTACTTCATGCTGATCTTTATCGATCAAAACAGTCTTATGCGATAGGACTTGCCTTTTTGCAAGGATCAACATCTCCCGGTCAAGCAATAGCATAAAACCCGGCGATCCAAACACGCGGCCGGAATGTTTATCCAGTGACGAAATTATATCCTCAACTGTGCTTTCGTTAAAACCATATTCCTGCAGCAAGCCATAAAGCAGCAAAAATTGCGGTCGAAGTTTTTTTACCTCATCAATACTGATATGAATATCCTCGCCATGGTAAATGAATATGTTTTTTTTCAATTCCTCCAGTTTCTGTTCCAGCAATATCTCAAGACCGCGGAAATGTTTCAGGTTATGCTCAAAAGTATCTTCCAGCGCAGGGTTAAGCTCTTTTAGTTTGGGAATTACCTCCAGGCGTATCTTATTCCGGGCATATTTGGTTGAACTGTTAGAACTATCCTCCACGTATGACAAATTCTCCATCGTTACAATATCCTGTATATCATCGCGTTTTAGGAACATTAAAGGACGCACTATTGACCCATTTTTAGGCAATATCCCATGCAGACCGGCAACCCCCGTCCCCCGTGTAAGGTTTAGTAATACCGTTTCGATGGTATCATTCTGATGATGTGCCAGAGCAACGACGTCGTAGCCTGACTCCTGCGACAATTCTGCAAACCACTGATACCTAAGCTCGCGGGCGGCCATTTGTATCGAGATCTTTTTTTCAGCGGCATATTTTTTGGTATCAAAGTTTATGGTATGGAATGGCACGCCGATTTTATCTGAAAGGTCCTTTACAAACTGTTGATCAGATAGGGCCTCGCCGCCTCTGAGCTGGAAATTGCAGTGAGCTATACTGAATTGGTAACCTGCGGCTTTTAAAAGATGAACCATCACAACCGAATCCATACCACCGCTGACAGCCGCCAGGATGCCGCTGTCGGGATTAAACAGCATATTTTTTTCAATAAAATCAATGAAATTTTTAACCGGCAGCATCACCAAAATTATTAATTTAATAACCCCATCCAAAAAACTAATTTTGCGCCCGTGAGGAAATACTTGTTCACCTTAATATTACTGACGTTGGTAACCGCGGTGATGGCCCAAAAAAAATCGGTCATTAACCTCATTAAATCCAAAAGCATAGCGGGCGGTAAAGGCAACGGCCCGTTGAAAGTGTATGGCGGAACCTTTCAGCAGGATTACTCTACGTTGACTTCTGACAGTGCTTACTTTTATCAAGCGCAAAATGCTTTTGATGCTTTCGGACATGTGGTGATCAGCCAGGGTGATACATTGAATATTTATTCGGACAAGCTAAACTATAACGGTAATACCAAGACCGCTATCTTGACCGACAACGTGCGCATGGTGGATAAGGATGCAACGCTCACCACTAACTATCTTACTTATAATACTGCTACGAAATTTGGCACTTATACCGGTGGCGGCAAGCTGGTGAATAAGGACAATACCCTAACCAGCAAGAACGGCTATTATTTTGCCAATTCAAGAGATTCTTATTTCCGCTATGATGTAGTATTGCTGAGCCCGGATGCGACCACCAAAACGGATACACTGCGGTACAATACCGGCTCGAAGATCGCTTATTTCTATGGCCCTACTCATATTTACGGCAAAAAGAAAGATAACGATAAGACCAAAGCCACCCCAAAGGATAATGACACGCTTTACACAGAAAACGGACTCTATAATACCGTAACCGAGCAGGCATTTTTTGGCAAGAAGAACCTTTATAGCCAGGGCGCTAAGACGTTGAAAGGCGACAGTATGTTCTACGACCGTAAAAAAGGCTACGGTCGTGTGGTAAAGAATATCACCTTTAATGATAATGAGCAAAAGATGACGTTAAAGGGCGATCTAGGCACTTATTTTAAGGCAGATGAACGCACAGTTGTTACCGAAAACGCATATGGTATTATTGTGACAGAGGAAAAGGACACGTCCAAGAAGGATTCTGTACCGCCGAAAGCGGCGGTCGTCACGCCTGGCAAGAAAACCAAAATTGATACCGCTAAAACTAAAGCTGCGCCGATAAAAACGATTGTAACTCCTGATAAATCGAAGCAGACGGTCAAAGCCGACAACAAGGCAAATGCGCCTGCTAATACCATACCTTTAAAGCAGATTCCGAAAGGTAAATCAGATTCCATACCCGATAAAAATAAAAAAGGAAAGAAGCTTGATTTAAAGAACAAACTGCCGGATAGTCTTTTAAAAAAGGATACAGCGCGTATGAAACACGATTCCGTTTATATGACGGCCGATACGATTGAAACGCGGGTACTTACTTACAAAGACTATAAAGACATACAGGAGAAGATCAGGCTATCGCACATTATCGATACCACTAAAAAGGCGCCGTCTATAGTTTACACGAAGCCGGTGAAATATATAGAGCTATCGCCGCCGATCTTTCATCCTGATACTGCGGCCTTGCATCGTAATTTGTTGACCAAAATTAAACCCGGTATATTAGCGGCAATAGCAGCAAGAGATTCTGCAAAGGTTGACCTTCTGGCTAAAGGCGGCAAAAAGGATAAAAAGACCAAAGCAAACCCGCCAACTAAGCCAGGCGCTCAACCTGCCGCGCCTGTTGTGCCGGGAAGCCCAAATAAGAACGTTAAGCAACCAGAAGCACCATCCGCCAAAAAGTTGACCAAACAGGATAGTTTAAAACTGGCGAAAAAGGACAGCCTGGCGAAAATAAAAAAGGGCGCCGATTCTGTTTATGCCACCCGAAAAATTAATCTGAGTGATACTGCCCGAATAAGGATACTCAGCGCATTTCATCATGTAAAACTGTTTAAGTCTGACCTGCAGGGAAAATCCGACTCGGCATTTTATAGTACCAGCGACTCGGTGATACGTTTATACGTAAAACCTATCATCTGGACGCAGGGCTCGCAATTATCGGGTGATACGGTCGACCTGCAGCTAAAGAATAAAAAGTTTGATAATATCGAACTATTCCCGAATGCCTTTGTGGTCAATATTGAAAAGAAGGACTCAACGCATTTCAACCAATCAGCAGGCAAAAAAATGCGCGGTTTCTTTAATAATGGTAAATTGGAGCGCTTGTTTATCGACGGCAATGCGGAAACCATTTATTTCTCTCGTGACAGCGGAAAAGTGAGTGGCATGCAGCGGTCGCTGAGCAGTCGTATCAGAATCAATTTTAAGGACAGTAAGCTAACGGATATAACCTTCCTTGCCAAACCGGAGCATCGTTACGGCCCGTTGGATAAGTTCACGGAAGATGATAAGATATTGAAAGGTTTCTTATGGAAACCAAAGGAAAGACCTGCTTCAAAAGAAGAGATCATCGCTCCGAAGAAAAAAGAGCCAGCCAAAAAACCGGCGGATAAAGCCAAAGCGCCGGCAAATAGTAAACGTCCATTAAATAAACCGCCTGACGGCAAAGCAACTAAAGATACAAGCGCCAACAAACAACCGGTAAACAAGTTACCTGAAATAAAGGCCGGGAAAGATACCAATGCAGTGAAATTGCAGAAAGATACCAGTGCAGTGAAGCTGAAGGCGGATACTACGCTGAAATCTCCTGCGAAGAAGGAACCAGGAATGAAAAAGGATAGCACGGCAAATAAGCCTAAAGCGCAATAACCTATCCGATACTCTGCAAAAACGCGATCAACTTTTCCATTGCACGTGCGCGGTGGCTGATCTTGTTTTTCTCGTCCATGCTCATTTCAGCAAACGTGATATTATAGCCATCAGGTTGAAAGATTGGATCATAACCAAAGCCACCATTACCAGCAGTTTCATGGCGGATAGTTCCTTCCACGACGCCTTCAAAAATGCTCTCTTTACCTTCCCATATCAGCGATATCACGGTAACAAACCGGGCTTTACGGTTTTCAACTCCATCCAGCTTGGTTAATACTTTTTTGATATTGGCCACGTGGTTACCGTGCTCGCCGGCATAGCGCGCAGAATAAACTCCCGGCTCACCATTTAATGCATCTATTACCAAACCGCTGTCGTCTCCAAAGCAATTCAGGTGATACTTATTGTACACGTATTTGCTTTTAATGGCGGCGTTCTCTTCAAAGGTCGTTCCGGTTTCTTTAATGTCTTCGGTACAGCCGATATCATTCAGCGTCAATAGTTCAAAGTGGTCGCCGATTTTATGGGACACTTCATTCAGTTTATGGCGGTTATTAGTAGCAAAAACTAATTTTAAAGGCATAAATTATAAACTTTTCACCTGTTCCCAGAAGGCTTTTTTGTTATCCACGTTGCTCATCATCGCATCAAAGGCAAAGGTATATAACACGGTTATACCATCGCGTTTCTCAACCTGGTTAAATTTAGATTGATCGATTCCCCCCGGGATGGATTGCTGCCCGAGGATCAGAATGGTTTGAGGTTTAAAATGAGCGAGCAGTTCCGAGAATTCCGAATTATTTTTTGCAACGTTCAGTATCGCAACATCTTCCCTGCTATGACCTTTTCTGCCAAGTACGCTTTCAAGTGCCGCAAGATGATCGTCGGCAATAAAATCATTATTAGGGTAATAGGTTAATACCAGGAAATGTTTTTTGTTGGAACCCAGATAATTAAAAACGGGCTTAGGCGTTAGTATTTCAGGTATAGACTGAGGGACCGGAGTCTGCTGATTATCAGGTTTGGCGTAGTTTAACTTATCTTCATTGAGCAGGTAAATATCATCCTGGAGAATAAAACGCAATGCCTGACCGCTTTCAACTTTCACTTTTAACAATTTTTAACCAAAAATAGATAATTGTTTGACCGTTTATAAGCATATTCGCACAAATTATTAATAAACAGATTATTGCTAAATTTGCATTTTTGCATATTTAGCAGACAGATAAAACATAAATGAGAAAGTTCGGGACAGCCATTTTACTTACTATTTTAACAATTTCCATTTCTTTAGCGCAAACGCCAGCCGACACTTCAAAAAAAGCGGCCGCTGCTGTAAAACCGGACGCACCAAAGGGGTCAAGAAAAGTACTGGATAAAATAGCCGCAGTAGTAGGTAGCAGTATTATTTTGCAATCAGATATCGAGCTGCAGTATGCCAATTACCTGGCCAGCGGTAACCCTCCCGACCCATCAATCAAATGTGTCATACTGCGTAACCAGATGACCCAGAAGCTACTTGCCCAGCAGGCTGTGATCGATAGCGTGACAGTGAAAGACGACGAGGTTGATAACGAACTTGACCGTCGTATGCGCGGTATGATGGCCCGTGCCGGCGGGCAAGAAAGGCTGGAGCAATTCTTAGGCCGCTCGACCCTGCAATATAAGGACGAACTGCGCCCGGATATTAAGGAGAACATGATTGCGAGCAAAATGCGGAACAAGATAACCGAGAAAATCGGTGTAACCCCTTACGATGTAGAAAAATACTTCAACTCAATCCGCAAGGACAGCTTGCCGACCTATAACAAGGAGGTTGAAGTAGGCATGATTCAAGTCAATCCGAAACTTACTAAGGAAGAAAAAGAAATTTACAAGCAAAAAGCCCAGGAGCTTTTGGATCGTGTAAAAAAAGGGGAAGATTTTGGTGCGCTGGCCCGCCTGTATTCGCAGGATACCGGCTCGGCACCTGATGGCGGCGATTTGGGTTTTGCTGACCGTACCACCTTCGTAAAAGAGTTTGCGGCGTGGGCATTCAAGCTAAAAGCCGGTGAAATATCTCCTGTATTTGAAACCGAATATGGTTTCCACTTTTTACAGGTAATTGAGCGCCGCGGCGAACAAGTACATGTGCGTCACATATTGATCATGCCTACTGTTAACCAGGCAGCCGTGGACCGTGCAAAATTGAAAGCCGATAGTGTTTATGACGACCTGAAGAAAAACAAAAACCTCACTTTCGCTACCGCCGCGTCTTTTTATTCAGATGATAAAGACACCAAATACAACGGTGGGATGATGCTGAATGCTGAAAATGTGGAGACCCGCACGACATACATTCCGACCGATAAACTTGATCCACAGATTGCGTTGACCGTAGATACAATGAAAGTAGGCAGCATATCAAAACCACAACTTTTCACGGACCAAACCGGTAAAAAGAGCTATAAGATACTTTACCTGAAATCTGTCACAGATGCGCACAAAGCTAACCTGAAACAGGATTTCCCAAAAATAAAGGAAGTAGCCTTATCAGATAAGATCAACAGAACAGTGAGCACGTGGTTCGAAAAAAGAAGAAAAGAAAACTTTATCAAGATCGATCCTGAATACCAGGGCTGCCCTGCTCTTAAAGGATGGGCAAATACGCCGCTGGCAGCACAAATAAAACAATAATACGATATGCAGCACCGCACCGACGTTGAAGCAGCAGATGCTTTGAGGGATACCTACAGGCAAATTCTGTCCGAAATACATAAAGTGATCATCGGGCAGGACGAGGTAGTAAAAGCGGTGTTGATCTCTATCTTTAGCAACGGACATTGTTTGCTTGTGGGCGTACCGGGGCTAGCGAAGACATTGCTGGTGCAAACGGTGGCCCAGGTACTCGATTTAGATTTTAACCGTATCCAGTTCACACCCGACCTGATGCCGTCTGACATTATCGGATCGGAAATATTAGGTGAAGACCGCAATTTTAAATTTATAGCAGGACCTGTTTTTTCAAACATCATCCTAGCTGACGAGATAAACCGTACTCCGCCCAAAACACAGGCTGCTTTATTAGAAGCCATGCAGGAAAAAGCGGTTACAGTAGCAGGTGCAACACATAGGCTTTCGCAGCCTTTTTTTGTGCTGGCAACGCAAAACCCAATCGAGCAGGAAGGCACATATCCTTTGCCGGAAGCGCAGCTCGACCGCTTCATGTTCAATGTGTCGCTTGACTATCCCACATTTGAACAGGAACTGCTGATCGTTAAAAACACCACCAGTTCTGCTACGCCGGATGTAAAGAAAGTATTGAATGCTGAACAGATCATCTATTTCCAGCATTTGGTACGGAACATTCCTGTAACTGATAATGTGCTGGAATATGCCGTGAAACTGGTTGCTAAAACACGCCCTACCAGCGATCTGGCTTCGGCCGAAATAAAAAGATTATTAAACTGGGGCGCTGGCCCGCGCGCTTCGCAATTCCTGATATTAGGTGCTAAATGCCATGCAGTATTACACGGTAAATATTCCCCTGATATTGAAGACGTACAAGCCGTTGCTAAACCTGTTTTAAGGCACAGGATCATCCGCAGTTACCATGCCGAGGCGGAGGGTTTGACAGCGGATGATATTATCACGCGATTGCTGTAGTTGATGATTGGTCATTAGTCATTTGTCATTAGTTGACTTACCTAAACAAATTGTTCGTCCTAACTAATGACTATTGACCAATGACTAATGACAAAAATTACTGTTCCACCGCCGAGAATATCTCCAGTATCACATTCCATTTGTGATTTTTGTCGATCTCCCAAATACGTACATAATTATAGTTACTTACGATCTCGCCTTTTTTGATGCGGGCGCGACCGTAGCTGTAAGCCAGGTCATTACTGGTTGCGCGGCCAACGTTGATCGTTTCAGCGGTAATGCTGATGGCCTCGTTGTCCAGAAACTTCATGATCTGATCCTGGCCAGTGATTGGTTCAAACCCTGGAAAATAAAAACGGGCTTCAGGACTTAAGAATTCTTTGTAGGTGGCCAATGCCGAAAGGGTCAATGCATGATTAAATACCTTATCAGTACCTATAATTACGCTTCTGCCATTAAATGGGTCTTTGCTTGGAGTGGTATGTTTAGCAGTGTCAGGTTCTTTGAAATCCGTTAGCTCCTTTGTCTCACTTTCCGGGTGCTGTATACCAAGGTCGATCAATAACTTCATTTTACCATCAACATCAGTGCGCCAGATAGATACATAATCGCCATACACTTTATCATCTTCCGATTTTCCGTTTTGGTAAAAATACGGGCCTGCCGTAAAAGCCAGATCCCCATTGGCAGAGATGCGCGCAAACTTCGGCTCCCAGCTTAAAATACCGGGCTGCTTGTCGATAGAGTTATAAAAGTCCGTTATTTTGATTGCTTCGGGCTTAAATACTATACCCTCAGGGTCGGCTACTGATAAAAATGCCTCCTTTATACCTTTGCGCTCAACAAGCTTTTTAAAGGCATGTTCGGCATCAATTACCGTACTTACCTGTGCGGGCTTCTGTTGTGCAAAAATTAATAAGGGACTAATAAATAAAAATGCAATTAAGATAAATCGTTTCATTGGCTAAAAAAGGTTGGGCAATTTACTAATAAAAGTCAAACTGCTATATGGGTGTATTAACCCGCTGTTTGGGTATAAGTTTTTTATTACCGAAATTATTAACGGTTTCAATCCGCTAAAATTACAATAGTTTAATATTTATAATCATTATTTATAAGCGCTACATTTTGCTCCATGTAGTGCCTTCTTTTCCGTCTTTTAGTTGGAAACCGATCTGCTGCAAACCGTCCCTGATCCTATCCGATGTAGCATAATCCTTGTTCATCTTCGCTCCGTTGCGCAGTCCTACTATCATATCCAATACTTTAGGCAGATCATCATTAGCAGCCTGCTCGTTTTTCAACCCCAAAACATCGATGATAAAATCGTTCATCAGCTTTTTCAATAGGTCAAGGTTTTTCGCGTCGATCTTCAGTTTGTTATCATAAACTGAATTGATGATACGCGAGGCTTCAAACAGTTCCGCTATCAAAACCGGGCTGTTAAAATCATCATTCATCGCGTCATAGCAACGCTGTTGTAATGGCGCAATTTCTATCTCGGTTGTACCTGATGTATTTAAACTATCCAATAATGTGAATGAATTCATCAGGCGTTTAAAACCTTTTTCTGAGGCTTCCAACGCTTCATTACTGAAATCAAGCGTGCTGCGGTAATGTGCCTGCATCATAAAGAAGCGGACTGTCATTGGGCTATAACCCTTATTCAATAAGGTATGGTTACCCGAAAACAATTCTTGCGGTAAAAAGCTGTTACCTAACGATTTTGACATTTTTTGGCCATTTACCGTCAGCATATTAGTATGCACCCAGTAGTTAACAGGCATTTTATTGCAGGCTGCTACATTCTGAGCGATCTCGTTGGTATGGTGCGTTGGCATCAGGTCGATACCCCCTCCGTGAATGTCAAAATGGTGGCCGAGGTATTTATTACTCATCGCCGAGCATTCCAAATGCCATGCCGGAAAGCCCACGCTCCACGGTGAAGGCCACTTCATCAAATGTTCGGGCTTAGCCTTAATCCATAGCGCAAAATCGAGCTTGCCACGTTTTTCATCCTGGCCGCCCAAATCGCGGGTGTTATTGATCATATCCTCCAGGTTGCGCCCATTCAGGATACCGTAGTCGTGGGTTTGATTATATTTCTCTACATCAAAATAGATAGAGCCATCTACTTCATAAGCATAGCCATGTTCCAGAATCACTTTTACCAATTCTATCTGCTCAATAATATGTCCGGTAGCCGTCGGCTCGATGCTTGGCGGCAACACATTAAACACCTGCATGATATCATGAAAACCTACAGTATACTTTTGCACGATCTCCATCGGCTCCAGTTGTGCCAGTTTAGCCTTTTTAGATATCTTATCTTCTCCCTGATCGCCTGCATCCCCTTCCAAATGGCCTGCATCGGTTACATTACGCACATAACGGACCTTATATCCTAAATGGTTAAGGTACCTGAATATGAGGTCAAATGACATAAAAGTACGGCAATTGCCCAGGTGCACATCGCTGTAAACCGTGGGACCGCAAACATACATGCCCACGTGGGGTGCGTTAATGGCTTCGAATTTCTCTTTTTTACGGGTTAAAGTATTGTAAATAAACAGGCTTTGATCCATGTGGGCAAACTTACGATTTTTTCGATTTGAAGTTGATACGCACAGTGCTAAATCACCAAAGTGCTATTGGTATCGCAGGTTTTTACAGTTGGTTGACGAATTACTTCAGCACCAGATCGCTACACACAGGATAATGATCCGATAATCGCCTTTCAATAATGGCATAATTTAGCACATCAAACTGCTTACCTGCCATAATATAGTCTATCTGGTAATTGGGGAAGCTGCCGTTGTATGTTCGACCCAGGCCCGACCCTTTTTCACGGAAGGCATTTTTCAGTCCTTTGCCCATTTGGTTAACAGCAAACGACGTTGGCGTATCATTAAAATCGCCTGAAATAATGTACGGGTAGGCGCATGAGTCTGCATGCCTTTTGATCTTGAACACCTGTTCGCTTCGTTTCTGGAAAGCAATTTTCAGCTTGTACCCCAAACGCTTGGCCGAACCAACTTCGGGTTTGCCCTGTTGCGATACATTGTTCAAATAACGGTAATCATCCGGATCAAAACGGATGGATTGCAAATGAACACTGTATACCCTGATTATTTTATCTCCCTTTTTCACATCCACATAAATACATTGGTTCTCACTTCTTCTTTCGGTAAGTTGGATATAGCCATGGGCCACTATTGGCAATTTAGAAAATAGAGCCAATCCGATTGCTTCGGTCCTGTTTTCAACTACTGCTTCAAAGAAATAATTATTGCGCCTGAGTATTTTTTGAATGGAATCGAGCATGTTATACTGCCCTTTGTTGCGGGTATAAAATTCCTGGAAACCGATAATATCCGGCTGCTGATCTGCTATAATAGATAGTATTTCGTGCTTGGTAGAGATGTCGTTCTTTGAACCGTAGCGCTTAAAATTATGCACATTGTAGGTCATTATTCTAATCGCTTCAGCCTTTTTAATGCCATAGGCAGATGGAAAACGCAACCCTATACTATTTTTCAGTATGCCCCAGCCCAGGGCTATTGTGATTATAGACAAAACCATCCACTTACTTTTGCGCAATAACCAATAAGCGATAAGAATGATGTTAGCCAGCAATAAAAACGGGTACGCTAATCCAAAGAAGGCGATGGGCCAGAATTTTTCAGGGTTAACAACAGGTGCGAGGTAACTTATCAATAAGCCTCCGCAACAAGCCACATTGATCCAAAGGAAAAGTTTATCAATAAAATTTAGTCCTTTTTTAGGCTTCATTGTCCTTGCTGGCCCTGGATAAAGTCTCTCTTTCCTGCTTATTCAGGCTTTCATAGCCCGACTCGGTAATTTTGTCTAATATACGGTCTATTTCGTCCTGGCGAGGCTTTCCGCCTGTGTTTTTATCCGAATTTCTGGATGCCACCTTCATTTTTGACCTTTTCCTGAAGATTCCGGTAATCGCACCTATCCAATCATTACCGCGCTGCAACTGTTTAATATAAATAAAGCCAAACAAAGCTCCACCCAAGTGAGCAAATTCGCCGCCTGCATTTGGCCCAGCAATGCTCAGGAAATCAATAATCACATAGAATAATGCTATCCACTTCAATTTCACCGGACCAATCAGTATCAGGCTGATGCTATAATCCGGCAACAAGGTGGCGGTCGCAACTATAATCGCCATCACGCTTGCTGAGGCGCCCACAACTGTGCCGCCCGCAAGGACCGGAGCAAAAAATGGGAAAATGTTGTAGGCCGCAATGAAAAAAATAGCGCCTGTCAATCCGCCGAAAAGGTACACGCCTATGGTCCGTTTATTACCGAGATATTCCTCAAATATTTGTCCTATCCAGTACAGCCAAAGCATATTGAACAGGATGTGAAAAACACCCGCATGCATAAACATGTAGGTAAATGGTGTCCAGAAATGGCTGGCTACCTTGGGGAGAAATGCGGGTAGTAAAAGCAATTCGTCAGAATAGTAGTCGATAAGGCTGCTTTGAAACACTAGCTTGTCTATCACCCCTGCAACGTTGACCAGCAAAAAAATAAGCACGTTAATTCCGATCAGCAGGTTCACCCTGCTGCCCGATCTGAGCATTTTATATTGAATTTGTTGCCAGGTATTCATATATAATTTATATCAATAAACGCACCAGAATTAAAAATAGTTGTTCGGTCTGTTCAATCTCCAGAATTTTACAACCAGGAAACCAAACAATGCACCGCCAATATGTGCAAAGTGTGCTACATTGTCCCCGCTTTGCTGGCCTACACCCGACCATATTTCAATTAATATATAACCAGGTACAATATATTTTGCTTTGATCGGAATAGGGAGAAACAATATCATCATCTCCATATTCGGATAAAGCATCGCAAATGCTACCAGTAATCCAAAAATAGCTCCGGACGCCCCTACAATAGGCGTATTATAAATGTTATATAGTTGTTGCGCTACCTGCCCAAATGCCATATAGCTTGAATCCAGCTCTGGATGTGCTATGACAAATCCACCTGTGATACCATGTACCTGGATGGCTTGAACGATCCATTGTAAAATGATTGCCCCAATACCACAAATGAAATACAGACTCAGAAAACGCTTAGGGCCTACGCTGTATTCTAATATCGGTCCAAAAAAGTAGAGGGCAAGCATATTGAAGAGTATATGCATTAAATTGCCATGCATAAACATATAAGAGATGATCTGCCATAGCTTAAAGTTCGGCGAATTAAAATAATAAACCGCCAGCCACCTGTCCATGTCAAATACATTTCGAAGCAGATAAGAAGCAACAAAGAAAATAATATTGACGATCAGCAAGTTTTTTACAACCGGTGTTATGTTAGAAAAGGGCGACTGCCTGTATGCGCTCATAGGTAAATTTTATTCTTTTTATTTCTCAAACCTTTCGGCTAATTCATTCATGGTAAATGTACTGATAACAGGCTTACCGTTCAAAGCCAGGTTTGGCATCTGGCAGGCAAAAAGCTGATCGATCAGTAAGTTCATTTCTTCAAGCGACAACTTCGCGCCGGCTTTGATCGCCCCATTTCGGGCAAGCGAACGGGCCAAATTATCCCGTTTATCTAATTTCAGGATGGCCAGGTTGTTTTTAAAACCCTCCAATAAATGCTCCAGCAAGGCATGTTCTGCTACATTACTCAAATCGGCCGGTATGCCTTCCACCACTACCGTATTTTTACCGAACTCACGAATATCAAAACCCAGTCCGCGGATATCCGGCAAAAGTTCCTTCAGCAATTCAAAATCGCTACCGTTTAATGTAACAGTCTGCGGAAACAAACTCTGCTGACTTGTTCCTGAATGGTTATCCAATTGCTGTAGGAAACGCTCGTACAATATCCTTTCGTGTGCTGCCTGCTGATTGATCAGCATAAAGCCTGATTTGATCTGCGAAAGGATATACCGGTTATGAATCTGGAACAACTGCCGCTCGCTCGATTTGCTCACCTCTTGCTCCTGGACCGGGATGGTTATCTCGGCATGCAATTCTTGCTGTATATCTGATTCCTTTCTGGCGATCTCATACAAAGTATCCCAATTTTGCGGAATAGGTGTATGACGATGATCGCTCGCTTCGCGGGTATAGGATGGCGACGAACGCTCAGTTTTCGGAGCCTGTGGTTCATTCGCAAACGGGTTAAAATTGGGGTTAAAGCTGATGGTAGGCTGAACGATCTGTTCCAGCGGCTTTTCTGTTATCAAGTGACCAATGCTGTTTTCCTGGTCGAAGTCCAGCGTTGGCGTAATGTTATATTTTCCCAGTGAACGCTTTACCGCCGAGCGGATGATCGCATAAATCGATTTCTCGTCCTGGTATTTAATCTCTGTTTTGGTTGGGTGTACGTTGATGTCAATTTTTGAGGGATCGATATCGATAAACAATACATACAGCGGATAGCTTTCGTCCGGCAGTAGCTCCTGGAAGGCCGTCAGCACCGCATGGTTCAGGTAAGCATCTTTTATAAAGCGGTTGTTAACGAAAAAGAACTGCTCGCCACGTGTTTTTTTTGCGAACTCCGGCTTACCTACAAAGCCGTGTAATTTGATGATGGATGTATCTTCCTCAACCGGGACCAGGCGCTGGTTATAATTATTCCCGAACAGATAAACGATGCGTTGCTTCAGAGGTCCTGCCGATGCGTGGAAAACTTCCTGCCCATTATGATGCATCGTAAAAAATATATCCGGATTAGCTAAGGCTATACGCTGAAATTCGTCAATAATATGACGCATTTCTACCGGGTCACTTTTCAGGAAATTGCGTCGTGCAGGTGTATTATAAAACAGGTTTTTTACGGATATGGAGGTCCCGGGCGTAGTTGAACAGGCTTGTTGACTCACGACATCCGAACCTTCGATCAGAATGCAGGTGCCCAGTTCATCTTCATGACGGCGGGTTTTTAACTCAACCTGAGCAATCGCAGCTATAGAGGCCATCGCTTCACCGCGGAAACCCATGGTACGTATAGCGAACAGGTCGTCTGCTTTGCGTATTTTGGAAGTAGCATGCCGCTCAAAACACATGCGCGCGTCGGTCACACTCATCCCGCAGCCGTTGTCGATCACCTGTATTAGTGATTTTCCGGCATCCTTCAATATCAGTTGTATCTTATCCGCCCCGGCATCAATCGCATTCTCGATCAGCTCCTTTACTGCCGACGCGGGCCTTTGCACTACCTCTCCTGCTGCAATCTGGTTGGCTACCGAATCTGGTAAAAGCTGAATTATATCTGGCATTTAATCAATTTCCCTTCCCCGTCCGGTGGTTAGCGGACAGATCATTTCTGATGCTAAATTAAATATTTGAGCGCATAACTTTACCTTTTGGCAGTGGTATATCTGCTATATGGCAATAAGTCGCTCATTATTATATTAATGTGACAGTTTTGGAAGTCTGGAGTCTGAAGTCGAAAGTCCAAAGTCAAATATCTAAAATAAACCGACTTGAGACTTTCCACTTATGACTTTGGACTTAACAGACACTTTCTGCTTTAAAAAACAACATAATATGCAGATAATTGTATATCAGTAAAACCTACGCTTGCTAATGAAAAAACTTTTGCCTCTGCTGTCGTTGTTTTTATTTGCTGCCTGCGCCAAACAACAGGATTTCAATGCCGACCTTATCGTAAAAAATGCCGTGGTATATACTGTCGATGCAGGATTTTCAATGGCGGATGCATTTGTGGTTAAAAGCGGCAAAATCATCGCGGTAGGTAAAGCCGATTCGCTGGAAAATATTTACAAAGCACATCAGGTACTTGATGCCGCCGGCAAAGCGGTTTACCCGGGTTTTATCGATGCGCATTCGCATTTTTATGGATATGGCCTGGGATTGCAAAAAGTAAACCTGGATAGCACCAAAAGCTGGGATGATATTGTTGATTCGGTATTGGCAGGCGCAAAACGCAATCCAGACGGCTGGATAATTGGCCGCGGGTGGGACCAGAACAAATGGGTTACAAAGCAATTTCCCAATAAAGATAAACTGGATAAGTTATTCCCGGTAAGACCGGTTCTTCTAACCCGCGTTGATGGACATGCCGCCATTGCCAACCAGGCTGCGTTAAATCTTGCCGGAATAAAACCGGGCCAAGCTATTGCCGGCGGTGAAATTGAAACAGTGAAAGGAAAATTGACAGGGATTTTGGTAGACAATGCAGTAGGTATCGTTACCCGTAAGATACCTGCACCCACCGACCAGGAAATTGAAGATGCTTTTTTATTTGCTCAGAGAAACTGTTTTGCCGATGGGCTAACTACGGTTTCTGATTGCGGTCTGCCTTATACCATGGTGAACACTATCGCCCAGCTACAACACAAAGGTTCACTGAAAATGCGCATGTATGTGCTGCTTTCGGACCGGCCAGAGAGTTACGATTACCTGTTCAAACGGGGCGTATTCAAAACACCGGGATTGGATGTCCGCGGATTTAAGGTTTATGCCGATGGTGCACTGGGCTCTCGGGGGGCCTGCTTGTTGCAGCCTTATGATGATCAGAAAAACTGGAAAGGTTTTTTGCTGAGCGACCAAAAACATTTTCAGGAGGTGGCAGAGAAAATTGCGGCAAAAGGGTTCCAGATGTGTACTCATTGTATTGGCGACTCGGCTAATCGTGTTATCCTGAAAATTTATGCGAGCGTATTAAAAGGCAAAAACGATCGTCGCTGGAGAATAGAGCACGCCCAGGTAATATCGCCTGAAGATGTCCATTATTTTGGCGATTATAATATTATTCCATCGGTGCAACCAACTCACGCTACGTCCGACATGCGCTGGGCAGGAGCACGTTTGGGTGAGCAACGATTAAAAACAGCCTATGCCTATAACCAATTACTTCAGCAAAATGGCTGGCTGCCATTAGGGACGGATTTCCCGGTGGAGAATATCAGCCCAATTTATACGTTTTACGCAGCAGTGGAACGCAAGGATTTGAAAGGCTACCCCGCCGGCGGGTTTCAGCCTGAAAATGCGATAGGCCGTGCGGATGCGCTAAGAGGAATGACTATATGGGCTGCCAAGGCGCAATTTGAAGAAAAAGAAAAAGGCAGTATTGAGCCTGGTAAATTTGCCGACTTTGTGATATTGGATAATGACATCATGAAGGTGAAAGGTTCGGACCTGCCAAATGTTAAAGTATTAAAAACCTACGTCAACGGAGAAAAAGTATATGAGAAAAAATAAATGGAGATTTTGTCTCTTTGCGCTTGCAGGATTTATATTAGTTCATTCGGCCTGCGCACAAAATCCCCCTTTAACCGGTCAAGCCTACGTTAACGAAGAAAAAGCTGTAGAAAAATCAACTGTCTTACTCAATAACGCCCAAAGCCAGATTCCTTTAAAGGAGTTAAGCCAGCTTACTATTGCCAGTATCCATTTCTCATACCCTTATACTGCTGCATTTGACAGCCTCTTAAACAAATACAGCGCTATCGAGTCATTCGACGGCATGGCCTATGTAGGTCTGCCGGGCCAGGGTGTGCTTGACTTTGATACCAAACTATATAATACCCTGATCGTGCAGCTTACCGACGCCGATATGGCTAATCCGCAGATCATAAGTTTCATTGTCGAAAACCGCCGTTCGAAAAATTTGGTAATCGCCTACTTTGGTGACGGCAGCTCATTAGCCAAGTTAGAAAACATTAACTCGCCTATCATTTTCTCGAGCAAATCTTCACCAATTTCCGCTATGTTCAGCGCACAGGCCATTTTTGGGGGGATAGCGGTCACTCAAAATCTGGATAAGACCTATTCGCAAAAATACCGTGCCGGCACGGGCTTTACGACTACCAAAACGCGGTTACAATACACTGTTCCCGAAGAGGTCGGCATTAACTCCAACAATCTGACTGAAATCGATAAGATCGCTTATGAAGCCATCACTAACCAAGCGACTCCCGGCTGTGTCGTATTAGTAGCAAAGGACGGCAAGGTGATTTTTAACAAAGCCTACGGTTATCACACCTATGATAGAACGATACCTGATAAGCTAACGGATATTTTTGATCTGGCTTCGGTAACCAAAATATCGGCCACCACTATTGAAAGCATGCGGTTGACAGAAGAAGGTCGCCTTAACATTGATTCAACCATTGGCACTTATTTGCCGATGGCCCGTAAAACCAATAAAAACGATATTAAAATAAGCGAGCTGCTTGAACACCAGGCAGGTTTGATACCTGATATACAAACTTATGAAAAGCTAAAGCCAACTGATATCAGCACCGATTCGTCGGCGGCCTATCCTACTAAGGTGGCGCTGCATTTTTACCTGCGTAAAAATTACTTCCGTGATGTCATGTGGGCCGATATGCTCAATTCACCGCTAAAAACCCGCGGACAATATGTATACAGCGATCTGAGCATGTGTTTCATGAAAGAAATAGATGAATCTATAACTGCCACACCTCTTAATGAATATGTTCAGGATAACTTTTACGATCCGCTGGGTATGCAGTTTACAGGGTTCTTGCCTTACAAACGATTCCCGATAAATCGGATAGTGCCTACTGAAGATGATGAAGTATTTCGCCACAGCCTATTAGATGGTTATGTGCACGACCCGACTGCAGCCTTGTTAGGTGGCGTTTCGGGCAATGCCGGATTATTTGGCACAGCAAATGACCTGGCCATCTTATACCAGATGCTGTTAAATCGTGGCACCTATGGCGGCGATCAATATTTTAAGCCCGAAACAGTAGATAAATTCACGGCTAAACAATCTGACGTAAGCCGCCGTGGTTTGGGTTTTGACCGCTGGGATCCGATCGCCGACCGTCATTATCCTTCAAAAATGGCATCTCCAAAAACATTTGGGCATACAGGATACACTGGAATCGGAGTTTGGGTTGATCCGACCTACAACCTGGTTTATATCTTTTTATCTAACCGGGTAAATCCAAGTGTTAGTGATAAATTGTCCAGTCTGAACATCCGCCCGCGGATACAGGATGCAGTTTACCAGGCGATACAGAAAGGGTTGTGACATTTCGGATTGCGGAAGTTCGATTTCGGATTTAGCATTGTGGATTTGTTCGTAATTTTAGATTAGAAAATTCCAAAACAGGTACCATCATGGAAAATCTAAAAATCCCGGAAGGTCATCAACAAATCATGCCTTACCTCATAGTTGAAAACGCTGCTGCGTTTCTCAACTTCATGGAAAATGTATTTGGAGCCGTAGAAAAATACAAGTTTATGCGTACCGAAACGCTCATTATGCACGCCGAAATAAGCATAGGCGACAGCGTGATCATGTTTGCCGATGCCACGCCAGAGCATCCCAAACAAAATGCAGGGTTGTTTATCTATGTAGACAGTTGCGATGCGATCTACGAGAAAGGACTGGCTAATGGGGCGACAACCATCATGCCTCCCGCCGACCAAAGCTATGGTCGCAGCGCGGGCATCCTTGATCCATTTGGTAATACTTTGTGGATCACGAGTGTTTGATTTCGGATTTCGAAAGTTCGATTTCGGGTTTATAATTCCGATTTCCGAAATCCGACTTCCGAAATCATTTTACACAGCTATAACACTATTGCCATAAATAGCTGTTAAACTTGCACAAGTGAAACTATTGCACGTACACCTGCGAAGCCTTAAGGACGGCAACCTGCGATAGTTTCATTACTACTTAGCAAGAGAGAAAACCAAATCAATGAAGATCGGAATAGTATGCTATCCAACTTTTGGCGGTAGCGGGGTTGTTGCAACCGAACTGGGCAAGGCCCTTGCAGATCACGGTCACCAGGTGCATTTTGTCACCTACAACCAACCTGCTCGACTCGATTTCTTTTCAGAGAACCTCTTTTATCACGAGGTTGCTGTATCCAAATACCCGCTTTTTGAATATCCGCCTTACGAATTGGCTCTAGCAAGCCGTTTGGTTGATGTGGTACGTTTCGAAAAACTAGACATCCTGCACGTACATTACGCCATCCCGCATGCCTCGGCTGCGTTTATGGCCAAGCAGATATTAATGACCTACGGCATTTATATCCCGGTGGTAACCACGCTGCACGGTACTGATATAACCCTTGTTGGTAAAGACCGCACCTATCAGCCGGTGGTTACTTTTTCGATCAATAAATCAGACGGCGTTACCGCTGTATCCGAGAACTTACGCAAAGACACCTACGAATTTTTCGAGATCGAAAACGAGATTCGGGTAATCCCCAACTTCATCGATATGAAGCGCTTTAGCCTGAAGGCAAAAGACCACTTTAAAAAAGCGATAGCGCCTGCTGGTGAAAAAATATTGATCCACACATCCAACTTCCGTAAAGTAAAGCGCACAACGGATGTGATCAAGATCTTCGCCAAAGTGATCGAACGTATTCCATCAAAACTATTAATGGTGGGCGACGGTGAAGAACGTTCAGAATGTGAGCAATTAGCGCGCGACCTCGGTGTAAGCGATAATGTTCGCTTTTTAGGTAAACAGGATGCGATCGAAGAAATTCTCTCCGTATCTGATCTTTTCCTGATGCCATCGCGGTCGGAAAGTTTTGGTTTGGCAGCGTTAGAGGCTATGGCCTGCAAAGTGCCGGTAATAAGTTCTAACGCGGGCGGCCTGCCTGAACTGAATGTTGACGGTGTAACCGGATTCCTGAAAGAAATAGGCGATGTGGATGGAATGGCCGAAAGTGCGATCTATATTTTAGAAGACGAGAACCGCCTGAAAACCTTTAAAGAAAACTCCCTGGCACGAGCTAAAGAGTTTGATCTATCTATCATATTACCGATCTATGAAAACTATTACACCGAAGTAATAGAAAAAAACAAAGCACAAATTCTATAGGGGCGAAAGGTTAAATGCGAAAGGCTCTTTTCCTGACCGAATTACGAATTACGATTTTAGAATTACGATTGGACATAAATCTAAAATCGTAATTCTAAAATCGTAAATCAGAGAGCTTTAGCCTCATTCAAGACTTACTCGGCTGGAGTAAATTTCAAACACACCGGATTGCCAACGTCGATCTTATTGCCGATAAATGAAAGCGTACCGGTAGACTGATTAATTCTGAATACCAAAATACTGTCGCTATCCTGGTTAGCCGCCAAAAGGTACTTACCTGACGGGTCGATGGCAAAATCGCGTGGATTTTTACCATAAGTCAGTTGACGTTGAATGAAACTAAGCTCGCCTGTTTCTTTGTTAATGGCATAAACCATCAATGCACTTGCATCTAAGCGGTCAGACGCATATAGGAAACGTCCATCTGGTGAGATATGAATAGCGGCCGCACCGTTAGTGCCTTTAAAACCGGCAGGCAGCATATCTACAGATTGCACTTCCTTAGGGTCTCCACCATTGAATTTGTAAACGTTGATCGCGCTACCCATTTCCTGCAGGAGGTACAGGTATTTTTTATCAGGTGAAAACACCATGTGGCGCGGTCCTTTGCCTGGCTTTATGTTTACAACAGCAGGATTAGCCGGCGATAATGGTTTGGCATCTGATGAATGGTACCGATAGATATTTATTTTATCAGTTCCCAGATCGGTAAAGAGCATGTACTTTTCATTTGGCGAGAAATAAGCCATATGTACATGCGGGCCTTCCTGACGGCTTGCATCCGGGCCTTTGCCTTGATCCTGGATATTCTGCGAAACAGGCTGCAGCGACCCATCTTTGTTTATTGGCAGCACTGTTAAATTGCCACTTGTATAGTTGGCTACAAACGCATTCTTACGGTCCTCATCCACCGAAATGTAACATGGATCCGCACCTTCAGAGGATTGTTTATTCAATAACGTTAATTTACCCAGGTTTGGTTCGAAAGTGAATGCGCTAACACCGCCGTCCTTACCGTCTTCATTAACAGCATATACAAAGTGATTATCCTTTGAAACGCATAGGTAGCTTGGATTACTCACCCCTTCAATCTGGTTCAGATACGCCAGTTTACCCGTTTCAACATAAAAACGGTATACTAATATGCCTTTGCTTTTTCCTTTGGTATAAGTGCCTATCAACAGGTCATAAGTAGATGGCGTCTTGTCTTTTTTCTGTGCGTAAGTAAGCACCGGAAACAACAAGGCGAGAATTAAGAGAAGTTTTTTCATTTTTAGGATGGTTAATACACGCAAGTTAGTGATTAAGGCAGAAAAAGGCGAAGGGTGAAAGGTAAAAGGCGAAAGATGAAGGACAAGTTCTCTTAAAAAAGAAAGGTGAAAGATTTTTAATCTTTCACCTTTTTCCTTTCAGTTAACCTCCTTATATGAGGTGTTTTAATTGTATTATTTCCTTTTCATCCAGATAACGCCAGCGGCCGCGTGGGAGATCTTTCTTGGTCAGATTGGCATATACAGCCCTGTCCAGCTTTACAACCTCGTAACCTAAATGCTCGAATATACGGCGCACGATGCGGTTTTTGCCGCTATGAATTTGTATGCCTACTTCGCGCTTGGTACCACCCTGAACATAAGAGATTGCATCCGGCTTAATTAGACCGTCTTCCAGTTCCAACCCAAAACCGATCTTGTTCAGATCACCCTGGGTGAGGCTTTTGTTCAGCTCTGCGTGATATAGCTTTACGATATTATTTTTAGGGTGCGATAATTTGTCAGCCAAATCACCATCGTTGGTCATCAACAGCAAACCGGTGGTATTGCGATCAAGTCGGCCTACAGGATAAATACGCTCCTTACTTGCCTTTTCAACCAGTTGCATTACGGTACGGCGTTCCTGAGGATCGTCGGTTGTGGTGATATAATCTTTTGGCTTGTTCAAAAGCACATACACCATTTTCTCGCGTTTCAGCAACTCTCCGTTATAGCGCACCGCATCTTTATTCGGGTCAATCTTATAGCCCAGTTCCGATACTACTTCACCATTAACAGAAATTACGCCCGCACTGATCAGCTCATCGGCTTTACGGCGTGAGCATATACCGGCGTTGGATATATACCGGTTCAAACGGATCAGGCCAGACTCTTCTGCAGATTTCTTCCTGGCCCGCAATGGTTTATCTTCCGCGCTGCGTTCAGTTCTGAATGATGGTTTATTATAAGATGAATTAGCCGATTTACGAAATGGCTTATATCCTGTATCTTCTGATGAGCGACCGCTGAATTTTCTGTCCGAAGATCTTTCACCGCTTTTGAAGCCTGGTTTACTGAAAGATTTCCTTTCAGAAGATTCTCCACCACCCTGATAATTATCGGAACTTCTTTTGGGTCTGCCTTCTGAAGTTGGTTTGCCTGAATATGGCACCTTTCCTCTCGAAGAATAGCTTTTCCTTTCACCAGGTTGTTCGCCAAAAGTCCTTTTCGGTCTGCCTTCCTGGCTTCCCCCGGAGAATGAACTACCGCCCGACGAGCGGCGTGCAGGAGCATCGCCAGACTCTGGTCTGCCCGAATAAGGTTTTTTCCTCGGTGAAGAAAAACTTTTTTGTGAATCACGTGTTTCAGTACCGTGGTTATTTCTACCAGGTCTGGCACTTGTTTTGTCGAAACCGGAGTTCGATGATTTAGTGGGGCGGGAAGACCCCGTTTTTGAAGGCTTATCATCACTTGTTCTATGCCTTCCTGGTGATCTGTTGGATCTGTCGTCGCGACTGTTCCCTGGTCTTTTAAATACCATAGTTATTTGCTTTACGCTAGCTCTATAAGAGGGTCAAAGGTACGTTTTTCTGCCTGATTTCGCAATTTTTTTGAACAGCGCAAAAAGTTAGCTCAGGTCGTTTAAAGACACTTTTTCGGGGCTATTCTTAGGCTTTCCACAGATGTGTGTAAATCCAAGTATTTGATAATCTGGCCCATTGGCCTTACATTTGCACCGCATTCAATGAATGTATTATTTATTAACCAAAAATAGAAATGATTAAAAAAGGCTTAATTACGTGCTCCGTAATATGGGTTATTGTTGTCATTTCCGTGCTAACTGTTTACGGTAAAACCGACACCAAAAAGGTGAGCAAAAACACCAAAAAGGTGGCTAAACGTAACACTGAATACAAGTTTATTTACCCTAAAAATTATCGCAGTAGCGATTTTAGTTTTGCAGATGAATATGTTCCCGTTAACGATATAGCGGTTACGCGGAAGATGAAACATTCATTAGTAAAAACCAGTTACACCACAATACAATCGTATGTTTTACAGGAAGAGGCGGCAAAGATATTCCCTGTCGTTGTCCCCATCTTGCAATCGTACGGCATTCCCGAAGATTTTAAATACCTGCCGTTAGTTGAAGCAGGCCTTAAATCAGGTGTTTCCAAAGCAGGTGCAGCAGGCTGGTGGCAGTTTATGCCCGGCACGGCACGCACCTATGGCCTGAAAGTAGGTGACGGAAGGGATGAGCGGTACAGTGTGCGAAAATCGACCATTGCAGCTTGCAAATACATCAGAGAGCTGTATGCTGAATTCCATAGCTGGACATTGGCGGCAGCAGCCTATAATGTTGGCGAGATAAAAATGGAAAAAGCCCTAAGGGAGCAAAGACAAGCAAGGGCCAACTATTTCCGGATGCATTTTAACCCTGAAACGGGATCATATATGTACCGGATCATCGCCATGAAACAGGTGATAGAACAACCCGAGCTATACGGTTATAAGATCAATAAACAATCATTGATCGCCAATCTGGAACCTACAGATTTAATGGCGTTTGACAACTAAATCGTAATCATTTACGGAGCACTATAAAGCCGGTTTTGCTTAGAGCAAACCGGCTTTTTTTATGTACCTTTGCACCATCAAAAAATGACCCGCTGACATACTAGTGTCATTATTGAATTTTACTCCTGACAATATCATAATACTAATTAATTTAGTAAAATCATTAACTTAGCAGGCCACCCGTTTGGTCAATTAATTTATATATGATTACAAAACCTGTCGATCTGGGCGAGCAAAGTGAAGTGGAAGTGTACGGCGCCCGGGTACATAATTTAAAAAACATTGATGTCTCTTTTCCGCGCAACAAACTAGTGGTAGTTACTGGGTTGAGCGGGAGCGGCAAATCATCACTGGCCTTTGATACCATTTATGCCGAAGGACAACGCCGTTACATGGAAACATTTTCGGCCTACTCGCGCCAGTTTATGGGTGGCATGGAGCGTCCGGATGTAGATAAGGTCTCAGGCTTGAGTCCCGTAATTGCCATTGAGCAAAAAACAACCAGCAAAAACCCACGATCAACAGTCGGTACGATCACAGAGATATATGACTTTATGCGGCTGCTGTATGCCCGCGCAGGTGAGGCTTATTCCTATGTGACAGGCGAGAAGATGGAGCGCATGTCGGAAGATCAGATATTAAAAACGATCACTGAGAAATTCGACGGACAACCGGTAAATATCCTGGCACCAGTAGTAAAAGGCCGTAAAGGGCATTACCGCGAGCTCTTTGAGCAAATACGCAAGCAGGGTTACCTGAAGGTTTGGATAGACGGCGCTATCGCCGACGTGGAACCTAAAATGCAGGTTGATCGCTACAAGATTCACGATATTGATATTGTTGTTGACCGTCTGGTGATCAGCGATAAAGATCATAAACGTTTGCATACTTCCATACAATCGGCTTTAAAGACCGCCAAAGGCATTATCCGCATAGCCGATAAGGATAACAACGTATTTTACTACAGCAAATACCTGATGGACCCGGTATCAGGTATCTCTTATGACGAGCCGCAGCCAAATACATTTTCGTTCAACTCGCCCTACGGCGCGTGTGAAAAGTGCGATGGTTTGGGTTATATTTTTGAGGTGGATGAAAAGTCGGTTATCCCTAATCCAAAGCTGAGCATACTGAACGGCGGTTTAGCCCCACTGGGTGAATACCGTGAAACCTGGATATTCCAGGTGCTGAAAACATTGGCGAAAAAATATGAATTCTCCTTATCTACACCGATAGAAAAGCTGCCAAAAGAAACGCTGGACATCATCCTGAACGGTTCGCAGGAAATGATCACTGTGGCGGTAGAGTACAATAAGTGGAACGTACAGAACTACCAGATCAGCTTTGACGGCATCATACGTATGCTGGAAGAACAACAAGAACGCCGCGGCGAGGACGACCTGGATGATATGGAGAACTACCGCGTTCTAAAAACCTGCCCCGTTTGTGAAGGCGCGCGGTTGAAAAAGGAATCGTTGCATTTTAAGATCGACCATAAGAATATCTTCGAACTGGCCTGCATGGATATCCGTGCGCTTGATGAATGGTTTACCAACCTTGAGGACAGATTGAATGAACGCCAGAATACCATCGCCAAAGAAATATTGAAAGAAATACGAGCACGTATTGTTTTCCTGCTGGATGTAGGTCTTAGTTATTTAACGCTCGACCGTACAGCAAGGACACTTTCGGGTGGTGAAGCACAACGTATCCGCCTGGCAACGCAAATTGGCTCGCAACTAATGAATGTGATGTATATCCTGGATGAGCCTAGCATTGGCCTGCACCAACGGGATAACGAGCGGTTGATCCACGCGCTGAAAAACCTGCGTGACCTGGGTAATACGGTTCTAGTAGTGGAACACGATAAAGATATGATCCTTGAAGCTGACCATGTGATCGATATGGGGCCTGCTGCCGGCGTACACGGCGGTGAAATCGTGGCGCAAGGCACGCCTCAACAGCTGATGGCCGAGCATACCCTGACTACCTCCTATCTGAATGGTGAAAAGCAGATCGAAATACCGAAAACAAGACGTGGCGGTAATGGAAAGTTATTATCGCTCAAAAAAGCTACCGGGCATAATTTGAAAAAAGTATCAGTCGACTTTCCTTTAGGCAAACTTATTGGCATCACCGGTGTATCAGGTAGCGGTAAATCAAGCCTAATTACCGAGACCTTATATCCTATCCTTAATCATCATTTTTTCAGGGCCAAGAAACAACCGTTGCCTTATGAAGTAATTGAGGGTTTAGAGAATATCGATAAGGTGATCGAGATTGACCAGACACCGATCGGGCGTACCCCTCGTTCTAATCCGGCCACCTATACGGGTGTATTCTCTGATATTCGTAATCTTTATGTGCAATTACCTGAATCAAAGATCAGGGGCTATAAACCGGGGCGTTTCTCGTTCAACGTAAAAGGCGGGCGCTGCGAAACCTGCCAGGGCGCTGGTATGAAAGTGATCGAGATGAACTTTTTGCCGGATGTGCAGGTACCGTGTGAAGAATGCGGTGGCAGAAGATATAATCGCGAAACCCTGGAAGTACGTTATCGCGGAAAATCCATCAGCGACGTACTGGATATGAGTATCGAAACTGCTTGTGAGTTTTTTGAGCATATTCCATCTATCTACCGTAAAATAAAAACATTGTTCGATGTAGGTTTGGGGTATATCACGCTTGGCCAAGCATCCACCACCCTATCGGGCGGTGAAGCCCAGCGCGTAAAACTGGCAACCGAGCTTTCTAAAAAAGACACCGGTAATACCTTTTATATTCTGGATGAACCGACTACGGGGTTACATTTCGAGGACATTAACGTATTGTTGGGCGTATTGAATCAGCTGGTAGATAAAGGCAACACCGTGTTGGTGATCGAACATAACCTGGACGTAATAAAAGTAGTAGACCATGTGATCGATCTGGGGCCTGAAGGCGGCTCTGGTGGCGGCAAAATATTGTTCAGTGGAACACCGGAAGGACTGTGCAAAGTGAAGGAGAGCTTTACCGGGCAGTTTCTGAAGAAGGAAATGGGAATAAAATCAGGATCGAAATAACTTAATAGTATCCATCGTGTGGTTAAACCGCTTATGATGTCCAAACAAATGTTATAATTCCTACCTTTATTTATTATGCTTCCTTTGCTTGTTTCCTCACAGATCCGCGAAGCGGACGCCTATACTATTGAGCACGAACCCATCGCTTCCATCGACCTGATGGAACGAGCCTCCAAAGCTTTCGTAGGCTGGTTCGTTAATCATTTCCCGGATAAATTTCAAAGCATTGCAGTGTATTGCGGAACTGGCAACAATGGTGGTGACGGCCTCGCTATTGCCCGCATGTTAAAGGACCATAGTTATCAGAAGGTCGACGTTAAAATAGCCTCATTCTCCGCGCGGTCGTCTGATGATTTTAATACCAATCTGCATAGCCTGATTCCGGCCGGTGTCAACATTTTCGAGATCAAACCCGGCGAAGACTTACCGGAAGAAAACAGCACCATTATTATCGACGCACTACTGGGCACAGGACTCAATAAACCGCTTGAAGGTGATTATAAACGATTGGTAAACTATCTTAACAACCTAAATAAAACCGTCGTTGCAGTGGATGTGCCGACAGGATTTTTCAGTGAAGGCATAACTGATCCTGAAGCATCGGTATTGAAATCCGATCTGGTGATCACCTTTCAACAGCCGAAGATCAATTTCCTGTTACCGGAATCAGGCCCGTATATTCATTGCTGGGAGGCCGTTAATATTGGCATCAATGAACAATTTATCCGATCATTGGATTCACCATATCAGCTGGTAGAGGAAAAAGATATTCGCAAAAGATTGAAACCGCGTCATCGATTTAGCAATAAAGGAACTTATGGTCACTCGCTGATCATCGCGGGAGCAGATGAGACTATGGGTGCTGCGTTGTTATGCGCGTCGGCATGCGCCTATACCGGTTCGGGATTGACTACGGCTTGCATTCCACAAAGTGGGTTGGTTGCGTTCAATAGCTATCATCCTGAAATAATGGCCATCGTGAGAAACAAGGATGAAGAACCCGAAATTGAATGGGAAAAGTTCAGCACCGTCGCAATAGGGCCAGGTATCGGAAAAGATAAAGATACTTTAGCTTTGTTAGTTGGACTTTTGAAAACCTATGACAAGCCTATTGTAATTGATGCAGATGCACTTAACCTGCTTTCAATGAATTTGAGCTTATGGCGACATGTTCCAAAAGGAAGTATAATAACGCCGCATATGAAAGAGTTTGACCGCCTGTTTGGTGAACATACCAATTGGTGGCAGCGCCTGCAAACCGGCATCAATATGGCGCAGGAACATGGCATTTATATAGTCCTGAAAAACGATTATACCATAAGCATTACACCCGACGGTAAGCTCTTCTTCAACTCAACGAGCAACGCAGCTATGGCTAGTGGCGGCATGGGCGATGTATTGACAGGTATTATTACTGCATTATTGGCTCAAAAATACTCTCCTGAAGATGCTTGTATTATTGGCAACTATATTCATGGGAAGGCTGGCGATGAACTAGCTTTACCAAACCGTATGCATGTAGTGTTGCCGGGACGCTTGATCACTCAATTACCTGTTACAATTGCAAAGTTAATGGCATAAAAAAAGCGACCGTAGTATTGTCCGCTCGCTTTTTTAATTAATATATTAACTGATCTTATAAAGAACGAATACTCTTACTGTGGTTTTGTCTAAAAGACTGTTCTAGTACGCCTTTTGTTACAACATCGTATAAGGAATTTTTGTTTTTTAACAATAATTAACATTTCGATGGCATTATGCATACCAATTCGTTAGAATAAGACAGGTTTGTTACAAAAAGAAATTATCAGGATTTGCCGCAGCCGCGGCGTTCAAGATATACAGCAGGTATCTGTTAAAAGCAATATATCTCATTTCTCTGATGACTTTAGAGGTTTTATAAGCATCAAATGCGTCAAGACCGACTGGCTTACTCCCTATAAAGACGGCTAATAATAGTTATTTCTACCATTAAATTTCGAAAAGGTGTTTTTCAGCATGGTATGACGAGCGCACCAGCGGACCGCTTTCTACATATTTGAAACCCATCTCTAAACCGATTTCCTTGTAATGGGCAAACTGATCGGGATGTATCCAGTCAATCACGGGATGGTGACTGCGGGTTGGTTGCAGGTATTGACCGAGGGTAAGAATATGAACCCCGGCATCAAACAAATCTTGCATGGCTTCAATCACATCTTCTTCTGTTTCACCTAAGCCAAGCATAATACCTGACTTGGTTCGTAAGCCGGCTTGTGAAATGTGTCTTAAGCATTCTAAGCTGCGGTCATATTTTGCTTGTATGCGGACTTCCTTAGTCAGGCGGCGAACTGTTTCGAGGTTATGAGATACTACCTCAGGACGAATAGCCAATACGCGTTCCAGGTTTTCCCAGATGCCCTTAAAGTCGGGTAGTAAAGTTTCCAGTGTAGTTTCAGGACTTTCACGGCGAATAGCATTGATGGTTTCAGCCCAAATAATGGAGCCGCCGTCCTTCAGGTCATCGCGGTCAACCGAGGTTATTACGCAATGTTTTACCTGCATCAATTTTACTGAGTTGGCAACGCGATTAGGTTCGTCAAAGTCAACAGCCAACGGCCTGCCTGTAGCAACTGCGCAAAAAGAACAGGAGCGGGTGCAGATGTTACCAAGTATCATAAAAGTTGCCGTGCCTGCCCCCCAGCATTCACCCATGTTGGGGCAATTGCCACTCTCACAAATGGTGTGGAGCTTATGAGTATCCACCAAATTACGTACATGCGCATATTCTTTTCCCACAGGAAGCTTCACCCTCAGCCAATCTGGCTTACGTTGCATTTGGTTAGCAGGGACTACCGGCAATTCAATCATAAAACAAAGGTAAATAAAAACAACCTAACACCCTAAATGGGCATTTGGAATATTACAGACGTTTGATTAATGTGCGGATGATCAATTAAGCTCTTCGAGCGCTTCTTCAATAGAGATGGCACTGTGCGATTGGTCCAAAACGCATTCTCCGTCTTTTATCAGCAATAACTGGGGTGATTCGTGGTGCACGTGGAAATCGTGTGCTATCTGGTTTGATATATCGCGGTGTTTAATAAGGTCGAGGTAATAAACCGGAAGGTTATCAGGCAATTCGGAGGCGTCCATTTCGATGCGTCGCTTTGCCATTAAACTGACTGAACAGCGTGTGCTGTGTTTATATATAATGCAATAACCCTGATGGTCCTTAATCCCGTTCAGCTGTTCCGCTGATTCCAACGATATCCAATTCATAAAAAGTTAAAATATACTAACCGACAAAAGTACGGTTCGCAGCCCAATTAGTTTTAACCAGGGAAGAAAAATGACTTTTTTATGTTATCTGCTTTTTTTAGGATATGAGCCGTAAGCGGGACATAATTTGTTTGTACATGACGAGATGCTACCTGCAAGAACTACTATGATGATGAAATAAATTAATTTTCTCATGGTCTTTTATATGTGTGTTAAACGATATTTATGAATTTAAAGTTTCAGCCAAATTAGCCATCTTAATAGCAGTTATTGCAGCTTCATCACCTTTATTTCCGTGCTTGCCGCCCGCCCTGTCGATGGCCTGTTGTTGGTTATCAGTGGTCAATACACCAAAAATAACAGGCTTTGAATATTTAATAGCTACATTACTTATCCCGTTAGCTACGGCATTACAAATAAAATCGAAATGCCTCGTCTCGCCTTGTATAACACATCCCAGGCATATCACCGCATCCACGTGCACATTCTTTAACAAGATATCTGCGCCAGACGTCAGTTCAAAACTACCCGGAACTGAATAACTGAAGATATTGTCCGGTAATGCTCCATTATTGATTAGGCTTTGATAAGCTCCCTCGTATAATGCATTGGTTATCTCCGTGTTCCATTCGGCAACAACTATTCCAAAGCGATAATTAATAGCTGATGGTATTTCTGTAGAAGAAAAATCGGACAAGTTTTTTAGCTGAGTGGCCATTTTTTATCGTTAAACAGATTTTTGAATAAAAATAAAAAATCCTAAAGGTTTATATCTTGTAAATATATAGGCCTTTAGGATTTAGTTAAAATTGTGGAATATAATTCCCGAATTACATCTTAGTTTCTACACGTGCAATGTATGCATCCATGCTTTGCGCTTCGTTGCTTTCAGGGTAATCTGATTTTATTTTCTTGTAGGTTTCGTCTGCAGATTTATAATCTTTCTGCTCTTCGTATACCAATCCTAATTTCTTTAAATAGAAGGGCGACAGAAATTTGTTGCTTGCCTTATCAGCGGCTTTCTTAAAGAATGTAGCTGCTTTATCGTAATCTTTCAGCTGAACATAAGCATCACCCGTTCCACCCAGCGCTTCTGCTGCAGCCATGTTATCACTGCCGCGATAGTTGGTCAGGTCGTCGATAGCTTTTTTGTAATCACCCTTATTCAGGTAAGCGATACCTGCATAGAAATAAGCCAGGTTAGCCGCTTTGGTATTGCTGTAGTCGTTGATGATCTTTTCAAAACCAGGATAACCGGCATCACCTTTTAAAGCTTTGTCCCAGTCTTTTTTAGCCCAGGCATCTTGTGCTACATACATTTGACTGGCTGCTTTTTCCTCACGTGGCGCGAGGTACATTTTCTGATATGCAAAATAAATAACCACCATCGCTATGATGGCTCCTGCAATAAAAATTAAGCTTTTTTGGTTTTCGCGTACAAATTTACCGGTCTGTCCAAAATCGTTATCTTTCGCAATGACGGTATTATTCGCCTGGGTTTTTGACATTTCTATTCTAAAATTAAGTTTGCAAAAATACAGTTTTCAATTTTGTTAGCAATAGGTTGGGGCAAATTAATTACTAGTTGATTGGTGAATGGTTGATTATGTTAAATGGTTGATTATGTTGAATAAATATTAACTGCTTAACCAATCAACTACTTAACCACTTAACCGCACAACAAAATCACTACCTTTGACAACCCTTATGTATCTGCAGCAATTATCCGTTATCAACTTTAAAAATTACAGCGAGGCTGAGCTGAATTTCAGCGAAGGTGTAAATGCTTTTACGGGCAATAACGGTGCGGGAAAAACCAATTTACTGGATGCGATACATTACTTGTCGCTTTGCAAAAGTTACTTTAATCCGATTGACAGTCAGCAGATAAAAACCGGGTCCGACATGTTCGTTATTAATGGTGTTTTTAATAAAGACGGCCATAAAGAAACCATTGCATGCGGGCTAAAACGCAACCAGAAAAAACAATTCAAGCGGAATAAAAAAGACTATCAGCGACTGGCTGATCATATCGGTTTATTCCCTTTGGTAATGATCTCGCCTTATGACATCAGTATCATAATTGAGGGCAGTGAGGAGCGGCGAAAATTTATCGACAACGTCATTTCGCAAACAGATAATAAATACCTGGATGAGTTGATCACTTATAATAAGGTATTGATCAACCGGAACGCTTTGCTAAAACGGATTGCTGAGACCGGCAGATATGATCCCGAGTTACTGAACGTGTTCGATGAACAGCTGATTGCTTCAGGCAACCTGATATTCGAAAAGCGCAAAGCTTTTATGGAGGCCATTACACCTGTTTTTAACAAACACTATCAATTTTTGAGCGGTGATGCGGAGCAAGTTGAGTTAATTTATGAATCTCAATTATTACAGGGTAATTTTGCTGATTTGTTAAAAAAAAGCACCGAAAAGGACCGTATATTGGAGCGGACCACTACAGGCATTCATAAAGACGAATTGCAATTTGCAATTCATGGTATGCCAATGAAAAAGTTCGGTTCGCAGGGGCAGCAGAAGTCGTTTTTGATAGCATTAAAACTGGCACAATATTCTTACCTGTATCAGCAAAAAGGGTTTAAACCTTTACTTTTGCTGGACGATATATTTGATAAGCTAGATGATAACCGCGTTACCAAATTGATGCAGATGGTATCGAACCATGATTTTGGTCAGGTGTTTATTACCGATACCAGCGCCGCCAAAGTGGAAGGTATATTTGATAACATAAACGTCGGTTTAAAGATATTTAAAATAGCAGGAGGCGAAATTGATGGGCAGAACTAACGATAAAAGCCTGAAAGAAGCCATTGAGCAGATGTTGCAGGTATACAAGATCAAACGGAAGTATGACGAAACCGGCATCAAAGCCTCCTGGCCGCAGTTGGTGGGTAAGTCAGTAGCTAACCGAACAAAAGAGATCTATATTCACGATAAGAAATTATTTCTGCGCATAGAATCATCTGTCATCAAAAATGAGCTGATGCTAATGCGTTCGCAGATAATAGAGAAGATCAACAACGAGACAAATAGCGTACTGGTAGAAGATATTATCTTCCTCTAGACCATCTTGATCTGGCCATCGCCTTTTTCCTGAAATCGTCGCTGATGATCGAATAACCCAATATCATAACTCCGGGAGTAATGAATACAAGCTGCACTTCGGGCGGGTGATGAAGGAAAAACAGGGAGTTAACAACAATAATTGCTGTTATCACCAGTGAGTACACTAAACACTTAATTAGTAGCTTCATGGTTTATGTTTTTTCTGCTATAAGCCAATAATCGTGCCATTTAACTCCGCACAATCATAACCTCAACATTTACAACTCAGTAAAACTATTACTTTAAGTCTAAAAAAGCAAGTAAAAAAGGGATAATATCCCGGATATGGTAAGATATACACACACCCGGGATAAAACAATTTAGAATTTTTCGAAGGCTGAGAAATAGAAATCACCTTCGATCTTGGCGTTCTCGTCTGAATCTGAACCGTGAACAGCATTTGCATCAATAGATTTTGCAAACAGGTTACGGATAGTTCCGGGTTCAGCTTTAGCCGGATCGGTAGCACCAATCAGCTTGCGAAAATCCTCAACCGCATTTTCTTTTTCAAGAATAGCAGCTACGATCGGTCCTGAAGACATGAAAGTTACCAGGTCGTTGTAGAAAGGACGGGCTTTGTGCACAGCATAAAATTCGCCGGCCTTCTCAGGAGTAAGCCAAAGGTATTTCATTGCGGTGATTTTGAAGCCACCTTTTATAATATGATCTAAAATAGCACCGATGTGGCCATTAGCCACCGCGTCGGGCTTAATCATAGTAAATGTTTTGTTAGTTTCCATCGTGTTTATTAAAATTGGCGCAAAAGTAGTGTTTTAAAATTTATAAAATAAACCCTTTTCGCTTTATAATTAGATACTTCGTATTTGATTTATTTCTTTAGCTTTGCAGCTATTTTGAAAATTGATGCTTGATTTAGCTGCACTTAAAAACCTTTTAAGCCAACCGCGCAAAATTGTTATTACCACACATCATAAACCTGATGGTGATGCGATGGGGTCGTCGCTGGGCTTATACAATTATTTGATACAGCAAGGGCATCATACTCAAGTGATCACTCCCACAGATTACCCCGATTTCCTGGCTTGGATGCCCGGTAATGAGAATGTGATCATTTTTACAGAAAACCTGGATAAATCCGCAGCCCTGGTTGCAGAAGCAGAAATTATATTCTGCCTCGACTTCAATACGCTGAGCCGTATAAATGAATTAGGCGAACTGGTACGCGCGAGCAGCGCTGTTAAAGTGATGATTGACCATCACCTGGAGCCTGAGGATTTCGATGATTACCGTCATTGGGATATCAATGCTTGCGCAAGCGCACAGTTAGTGTATGATTTTATTGCAAATCAATTGCAGAATAAAGCTTTGGTTAATAAGGACGTGGCTACCTGTCTTTATACCGGTATTATGACCGACTCTGCATCGTTCCGTCTGCCCAATACTACGCCTGCAGTTCACCGAATCGCTGCTGACCTGATTGAAGCAGGTGCAGTAAACTGGCATATTCATGAATTGGTTTATAGCAATTCGTCTGAGAGCCGCTTAAATTTCCTGGGACATTGCCTGAAAGATAAGCTGGAAGTATTTTACGAATACAATACCGCAATTATCTCCGTTAATAAGCAGGAATTAGAGCAATATGACGTCATCACAGGTGATACAGAAGGAATTGTGAATTATGCTTTGTCAATTACCGGTATCCGGCTGGCTGCTTTTATTGTCGAACGTACGGATAAGGTAAAACTTTCGTTAAGGTCAAGGGGGGAGTTTCCTGCGAACGAGATTTGTAAAAAATATTTTAACGGTGGTGGCCATCGCAACGCGGCGGGAGGCACATCAACAGATAGCCTTGATGAGGTAATCAATCAGTTCAAACAAATTTTACCAGAATATAAAAAACTATTAATACAATAAATGATGAAAAAAAACTTAATGTTTTTAGCTCTTGCAGCGATTGGATTAGCAAGCTGTAATGGCGGATTTAAAAAAGGTAATGGCGGTATGTTATATGACATACACGTTGACAAAGGCGCCCCAAGAATAAAAGAGGGAGACTTTATTAGTCTTCAGCTGATCGCTAAAACCGACGGAGACTCCGTTTTAATGAGCACTTATGAGCAGGGACGCCCTATCCTTACCCTCTTGCAAAAACCACAAACTACAGGAGACATATTTGCAGGTGTTAAACTATTGGGCGAAGGCGATAGCGCAACTATCAAAACCGAGATCGACTCGATTACGAAAAAAGGTATGCGCAGACCTCCGTTAAAAGGTAAATATATCGTTTATGAAGTAAAGGTCGACAAAGTGATACCAAAGGGTAAAATGGCCGACACTGCATTTAACAGTGCTATTACAGCTTACTTGAAAGGCCAAAGCGAAGTTTTGAAAAAAGCCGAACCTGCAAAAATCAAAAAATACATTGACGATAGCAAGCTAACCGTTACTACTACCGCATCCGGCTTGAACTATGTTATCACAAAACAGGGTGCTGGCGACAAACCTGCCACCGGCGATACAGTGTACGTGAACTACATAGGTAAATTTGTTACCGGTAAACTGTTCGAAACTAACGTTAAAGAAGTTGCCCAGAAAGAAAAAACATTTAACCCAATGATGCAATACAAACCGATCCCGGTTGCCGTTGGCGTTAAAGCAGTGATCCCCGGTTGGGACGAGGGCTTGCAGCTTTTAAACAAAGGCGCTAAAGCTACTTTCATCATCCCTTCTAAACTAGCTTATGGCGAACAAGGCAACCAAGTTATCCAGCCATTTACACCATTGATATTCGAGGTAGAGGTGGTTAATATCGTTCACCCTGATCCAAACGCTAAAAAGCCAACGCCGCCTTCTCCATTAACTCTGCAGCAATTGCAAGAGCAGGCAAAACAACAGCAAGCGCCGGCTAAAAAATAACAACCAATATATAGCCCTCTGCGTAAACAGGGGGCTTTTATTTTAATACTATGATGAGAAAATTTGCTTTAATAACTTTATTATCCTTAACAGCAGGACTTTGTGCAAACGCACAGGATAATACAGTAAAAACGCCTAAAGGTGCGCTTGTAAAAGTGGTAGGCGGTAATCCTGGTGATAAGATCAAACTGAATGATGTGATCACCTTTGATGTGGTACAAAAAACAGAAAAAGATTCCGTTCTTTTCAGTAGTTACTCACTAGGCCATCCATTGAAGATACAGGTGCAGCAATGTCAAAATGTGGGCGATTTGATGGATGCATTTCCTTTATTGGCTGCAAAAGATAGCGCTTATATAAAAGTATCTACTGATTCTGTTTTTAAGGACCATGAAGATCAACGTCCTCCTTTTCTTAAGAAAGGCAGCTGGCTGGTATTTAATGTAAAAATTGATAAAGTACAATCGCTTCAGGAGGCGATTGACGAGAAAAACGCTGCTGGCGAAAAGATGAAGGCTTCAGAAGCTGCTGACCGCGATAAATATATTGCTGATCACAAACTGATCGTTAAAACTACCCCATCGGGCTTAAAATATGTGATTACCCAACCCTCGATGAAACCAAAACCATTAACCGGCGATACATTACTGGTTAACTATATTGGTCGTACAACCAACGGAAAGGTGTTTGACTCAAGCATACAAGCTGAGGCGCAAAAAGCGGGATTAAACCAGCCGGGCCGTAACTATGAACCTTTACAGGTAATCGTGGGTGCAGGCACTGTAATAAAAGGTTGGGATGAAGGGCTTTTATTATTGAACGAAGGTTCAAAAGCAAAATTCATCATCCCCTCTAACTTAGGTTATGGCACCGAAGGGGCCGGGGAAGACATTCCACCTTACAGCACATTAGTGTTTGATATAGAACTGGTGAAGATCAAGCCTATAAAGCATGCCGCGCCAAAGCCGGCTCCAAAAAAGACAGCCACAGCGACCAAAAAACGTACTGTCGCAAAAAAGAAAAGCTAGTATATAGGCCCCGGTTCGCCGGGGCTTTTTATTTTTGCAGCATGATATTGACCGACACACATACCCATCAATATTACGAGACCGACCCTTTAAAAAGACAGGAACTGATGCAGCGTTGCCTGGACAACGGTATCAGCCGTTTGTTTTTACCCAATGTCGATTCAGCATCTATCGATCTGGTGATGAGCCAGGTAGATACCTTTCCAGAACATTGCTTTGCTATGCTTGGTCTGCATCCATGTGATGTAAAAGAGAACTGGCAGCAGGAATTGGATACCATTTATAAAGCTATTCCCCAACATAAGATATACGCCATCGGCGAAATTGGGATCGATCTGTACTGGGATAAAAGCACACTGGATAACCAGATCGAAGCTTTTAAAAAACAGATTAGTTGGGCAAAAGAATTAAAGTTACCTATTGTGATCCATTGCCGGGATTCGTTTGATGAAGTATTTGCTGTTCTGGAAGAAGAAAAAGATGATAACCTGCGAGGGATTCTTCACTGCTTTACCGGCAACCTTGAGCAGGCACATAAGCTGATCGATCTTGGTTTTTACTTGGGAATTGGCGGTGTGGCGACCTACAAAAATTCGGGTTTAGACAAGGTTGTGCAGGAAATTGACTTAAAACATATCGTTTTAGAAACGGATTCTCCCTATCTTACGCCCGTTCCGCATCGCGGTAAGCGTAATGAGAGCTCGTATTTGATCTACGTGGCCGAGAAGGTGGCCGATCTGCATCAAATGAGCGTTGAAGCAGTTGCTGCGATAACCACCGCAAACTCAAAAATTGTGTTTGGTGTGTGAACGTTTTTATATTTACATTTTATTTGATTAGCCCCGATTCATGAACCAGATACTGATCATCTATACCGGAGGGACAATCGGTATGATGGCCGACCCCAAAACTAAAGCGCTTAAGCCAATTAACTTCGAACAGATTATGGAGAATGTTCCTGAGCTGGAGAAGTTAAACTGCAAGATACTGGTTCATTCTTTTGAGCAGATCATCGATTCATCCAATATGAACCCTGAGATTTGGTGCCAACTGGCCCACCTTGTCAGGGATCACTATGATGATGTAGACGGCTTTGTGATATTACATGGTTCGGACACCATGGCATTTACGGCATCGGCACTTAGCTTCATGTTGGAGAATTTGGCCAAACCGATCATTTTCACAGGCTCTCAGTTGCCTATCAGCGCTATCCGTACGGATGCAAAGGAAAACCTGATGACTGCCATCGAAATAGCCAAAGCAAAAAAACACGACCGTGCGCGCGTGCCTGAAGTGTGTATCTATTTCGATTACAAATTATTCCGCGGCAACCGTGCATTCAAATATAATTCATCCAAGTTTGAGGCATTCCGTTCGCCCAATTATCCTATTCTGGCAGAATCAGGCGTTCACCTTAAGTTTAGCCTTAACGATATACGGCAACCGACAGACGATCATTTTATAGTTCACAGCAGTCTGGCAAATGATGTGGCTGTACTGAAATTATATCCTGGTATTAGCCCCAAAGTGGTAGAAAATATTCTGTCAGCTGATGTCCGCGGCATCGTAATGGAAACTTTCGGAGCAGGAAATACCACAACCGATCAATGGTTTATCGATCTGCTTAAAAATGCTATCAACAGCGGGAAAGTAATACTGGATATTTCACAATGTAAGGTAGGCACGGTAGAGTTGGGCAGATATGAAACCAGCAAAGAGCTGAAAGACATGGGCGTAGCCAACGGCTACGACATGACTTATGAAGCCGCCATCACCAAAATGATGTACCTGCTGGGGCAATACAAAGAACCCGCTGTAATTAAAGAGTTGCTGGAGACAGATTTGCGGGGAGAGTTGACGATATCATAAGTTAATCTCAACGTCCAAAAGATTAACCAAAAGCGGCAGGTATACAACCCGCCGCTCGAATTCGGCACCTCATTGCTTTGGCAGGTGCGTGTTTGCTGCACCGCCTTCAACAATACCAGATACTTCCAGGGGTATTAGTCTCTTTTACATCCTTCCAATGTTTCCTTCTTCAACTCTTTTTTTGTAAGCCCAGTAGAAAATGATAGGGAAGATGAACAGGTTAAACGTGGTGTTGGTGATCAGTCCGCCTATTACCACAATAGCCAATGGCTTTGATGCCTCTGAGCCGATACCGTTTGACATCGCTGCAGGCAATAAACCAATGGCAGCCATCAAGGCGGTCATTACGACTGCACGCAGACGATCGGCAACACCTAATCTCAATGCATCCGAAAAACGACGGGCCGAATGAAATCTCAAATCCTTGATATTACTCTTGAATTTGGTGATCAGGATCACTCCATTCTGCACACATATACCAAACAGAGCTATAAAGCCGATACCTGCTGAGATATTGAAGTTGACTCCGGTGATAAGCAAAGCGAGAATACCACCCGCTATTGCGAACGGCACATTATTCAGAACAAGCAGAGAATCTTTCACATTGCCAAACAGGATAAACAGGATAAAGAAGATGATAAGCAAACTGATCGGTACCACCTGCGCCAAACGTTTCGAGGCGCGTTGCTGGTTCTCGAAATCACCCGCCCATTCAAGGAAGTAGCCCTTAGGCAATTTAATTTTCGCATTTACCTTATCCTGCGCTTCTTTAATAGTACTACCCATATCCCTGCCGCGAATAGAGAATTTAATGGCGCCATAACGTTTGTGCGCATCACGGTAGATCATACTGATACCTGTTGTTTTGGTGATGTCAGCGATCTCGCGAAGCGGAACCTTATTACCGCTGATGGATGGCACACGCAGATCGCCGATGGATTGGGTATTATTCCGAAAGTCTTCCGGATAACGGATACGCAGATCAAACTTGCGCTCGCCTTCGTATATCTGGGTGGCAGCCTTACCGCCTATCGCAGTCTCAATAACAGCATTTGCGTCGGCAGCGGTAACGCCATATTGGGCCATCTTTACCTGGTTCAGGTTAATCTGCAATTCTGGCTGGCCCATATCGCGCAGAACGCCTAAATCTTCAACACCTCTGACTCCTTTCAGGATATTGAAAATACTATCTTCCCTGCTTTCGATAAATTTATAATCATCGCCAAACATTTTTACTACGATGGAACCTTTTACACCCGATACTGCTTCTTCTACGTTATCCGAGATCGGTTGCGAAAAGTTCAGGTCTATTCCCGGGAAAAATTTCAGTTTTTCCTGCATTCGCTGGATCAGTTCCTCTTTGGTTTCTCCTCTCGCCCATTTGTCCTGGGGGTAAATATCAACGTGGAACTCGATGTTATAAAAGCCCGTAGCATCTGTACCGTCATTTGGCCGGCCGGTTTGCGAAAGTACCTGTTTTACTTCCGAGAAGCTTAGGAATATCTTTCGCATCTCATTAGCCAGTTTTACTGATTCACCGAGAGATGTGCTCAATGGCCCGGTTGCCCTGACATATATTGAACCCTCGTTCAATTCAGGCAAAAACTCCGTTCCTAACAGCTCAAAGCAGGCAAGGCAAAGGATCAAAGTGCCAATAGTAAATGGCAACATCAGTTTTCTGAACTTAAAACACCAGGTGTAGATGCGCATGCAGAAGCCGGTGACGAACTCGACAAACACATTGTGTTTTTCCTTCACATTTTTATTGAGCAACACACTTGCCAAGGCAGGCACAAAAGTGAAGGTCATAATCAGGGCGCCAAGCAAGGCGAAACCTAATGTCCAGGCCAAAGGCGAGAACATTTTACCTTCTACCTTCTGGAAACTGAAGATGGGCAGTAAGCCTGTTATAATTATGGCTTTGGCAAAGAATATACCTTTACCGTTTACCAAACAGGCTTCTTTGATCATACCCAGTTTACTCAGGCGGTTGTATTTCTCCATACCCACTTCCCTTGCACGATGATCGAGCACCACAAATATCCCTTCCACCATCACCACGGCGCCGTCTATAATGATACCAAAGTCGATGGCACCCATTGAGAGCAGGTTGGCCGACATGCCTTTCAACTTAAGACAGATAAAGGCAAACAATAAAGCCAGCGGGATAATCAGTGATACGATCAATGTTGTACGCCAATCGGCCATGAAGAGGAACACGATCACCGTTACGAAGATGATCCCTTCAAACATATTATGAAGTACCGTGTGTGTCGCAAAATTTACCAGGTCTTCACGGTCATAGAATGTTTTGATCTTTACATCCGATGGTAAAATATTATAGTTCAGATCGTGTATTTTCTCCTTCAACGCTGCTATCACCAGGCTTGGGTTTTCACCTTTGCGCATTACCACGATGCCTTCTACCACATCCGGGTCACGGTCGCGGCCTACCTGCCCCAGTCTTGGTAAAGCTGATTCAGTCACTTCAGCGATGGTCTTCACGTAGATAGGTGTGCCTTTTACGTTGTTGATGACCACGTTTTTGATCTCATCGATATTATTCAATAAGCCGATACCACGCACCACGTACGCCTGGCCGCTTTGCTCGATCACGTCACCGCCTACATTCACGTTGCTTTTTGATACCGCCTCGTAAAGTTCCAATGCCGATACACCATATTGCAAAGCCTTCTGTGGATCGACAGTGATCTGGTAAGTTTTCACCTCACCGCCAAAACTATTGACATCGGCTACACCAGGGACGGCACGTATCTCGCGGTCGACAACCCAATCCTCTATCGTTTTCAGTTCGCGTACAGAACGTTTATTGCTGGTAAGTGTAAAGCGATATATCTCGCCTGTTGGGCCATAAGGAGGCTCGATGGATGGGTTCACACTTTCCGGCAGATTGGCATCCCCGATATGGTTATTGATCTGCAAACGTGCAAAAGCATAGTCTACATCATCATCAAAAGTTACTTTGACCACTGAAAGGCCAAACAATGATGATGACCTGATGGCGGTTTTCTTTTCTGCCGGGTTCATGGCAATTTCCAGCGGACGGGTTACAAATTTTTCAACCTCCTCGGCGCTACGACCAGGCCATTGCGAAATGATCGTAACGGAAGTGTTGGTCACATCCGGGAAGGCGTCGATACTGATATTTTTAAAGCTGATATACCCCCCTACTGCAAGCAGCGCAGTCACGAAGAATATAAAATACTTATTTCGTAATGCGAATGATAAAACCCTTTTTATGAATCGATTCATGTTGATTGCGGAATTCGGAATTTCGAATTCGGATTTAAGTTTTTAATATTTTCTTTCATACTTGTCACGCGCCAATCGCCTTGCGCCATCAATCTTTCAGCGATTCAAAAAGATACACTTGTCTCGATGCTACTATGCGGTCACCGGGTTTTAAACCAGCACGGATATAGGCACGGTCTTCTGCTTTTTTGGCAACGTCAACTTGCTGGATGCGCGCATGTGCCTTGCCGTCAACTACCACCACATAGTTTTTATCATTATCGAAGATCAAGGCACGAGTATTGATGACCGGCAGGTTCTCACCCGATTTAGCTTTGATGGTTACGCTGGCAAACATGCCCGGCTTTAGTTTATTACCCGGATTAGCAATTTTCACCCTCGCTTTAATCACCTTATCATCCGGATCAAGCATATCGTAGATCTTATCTATTTTACCATCAAAAACTTTATCAGGATAAGACAGGGTAGTAATCTTCACCGGGTCACCGGTTTGAATATTGGCGATATCGGACTCATAAATATTGATAAGCACATACACATCTGACAGGTCGGCAATGGTAAACAGGTTGGTGCTGTTATCTGCCCTCACCTGCGTATTATTAGTTAGGTTTTTCTCAATCACGTAACCCGATATAGGCGCTTTTACAATATATCCCTGGGTATTGCTTTTGTTGATCCCAACCACTTCACTGGCACGTTTATTTTCGGCCAATGCCTTCTGATAATCAGATTGCGCCTGCTCAAAATCTTTTTGAGAGGCCAACCCACTTTTGTAAAGGTCTTGCGTCGATTCCAAAGTCCGCTTTGCGCTCCTTAGGTCCGCTTCGGCAGAAATATAATCTTTTGTGAAAGCGGCCATTTCCGCACTCTTCATGGTGGCTAAAGTTTGTCCTTTGCTTACTACGTCGCCTAGCTGCACGTTCACATCTTTAGCCACGCCGCTCACCATCGGGAAAATTTTAACCGATTTATTCTCATCAGGGGCTATACTACCGGTCAGCTTTATCTCAGACAGCGCACTGGCTTCCTTTACGGTATCTATCAGCAAGCTCCTCAGGAGCGTATCCGTCACCTGGAATTTTTCGTCTTTTTCGCCGCCCGATGCATCAGAACGGTGACAACTTTGCAGCGTTAGCACTGCTGAAACTGCTACAATAGCAGCCATAATGTAGTATTGCGGTTTTAACATATCGCTTGGCGCTTTTATAAAATATATTTATCCTTTATCTGATTCATTGCCGTGGCGAGTGCAGTAAATTACTGCACTGCCTTTGGCAACCTTAATACATTTAGGGGTATTAAGTATCATTTGTAGGGGTATTTTGAAAGTTAGTGATCCAAATATTCGCTCCGTCGCCAAATCATATTTTGATTTTACCGAAAACAGGCCGATTGCCTGACAGCAGTCTGCCAGGTCAATCAATCCGTTTTTTGCGAACATTTTTGTCATTGTTATTCTAATAGTAGGGGTATGCGTCTTATTTATTAAAAAATGATGTGCCTGTCGCGTAGTTTAACTGCTCACGCGAGAGTACCCCGTTGAGCTGCAGGCTATTCATTTGCAGCGTGTTGGTTTTGTAGGACTCATAGAAATCCAAAAATTCCAGCATGCTGATATTTCTCTTTTCGTAGTTCTTAAATACTTCCTGAATCAGATGGGTAAAGTCATCTTTAAACTGCGGGTCGAAGCTATTGTAAAGCTGCTCTAGTCTCAGTGCTCCTTTATAATTGGTAGCCACATCGCTCTCCACCTGGTCCTGCTGGCTTTGCAGCTGCACTTTGCTTTGGTCGGCTGCAATATGTGCCTGTTTAATAGCTCCCTGGTTGCGGTTAAAAAATGGTAGACTAAAAGCAATACCTGCACTCATAAAGTTGTTCCCGTACGAACCAAGTTTATCATAATTGAAGGATAGCGATACGTCAGGGATAGCGGTTGCCTTTTGCAGTTTCAGGTTCATGCTGTTATAATCAACAGTCGCTTTACTGTATCTCAGGTCGTAGCGATTGACATATGCCGAATCCAGCAGTTGCTGATAAGGCACTTGAGATACCATCTCTTTGTTATCCAGCGTAACGACCGGTTCTATATAACTTTTGGGTGACGCTTTGATTAGCAGCTTTAATTCGCTCTCAGTAGTATCAATACCGGCTAATAGGCTGTTATGTTCAGTTTGGAGCGAGTAAAGCTGAGACTGAATGCGCAGCACTTCTTTTTGGGCGATGTTACCCTTGGCATACTGCTCTTTAAAAACCTTCAGTGTTTTTGAAAGCGAGGTGATCTCCTCATTATACACTTTAGCTGATTGCTCATTATAGTAGATAGTATAGAAATCATTCCTGAGCGTAAACTTTAGTGTACGCAGCAGGTCAAAGAATTGGTATTTGGCCTGTTCAACACCAATTTTAGCCAGCTGAATGTTTTTATTCCTTTTTCCTGCAGTATAAAAAAGCTGTGATATGCTTAACGATTGCTCGCTCAAGGCATTAGATACAGCTGTAGCATGTATACCGTTAGCGAAACTGAAATCGGGGTTTTGGAACAGACGGGCAGTAATGATCTGGGCACTGGCGTTGTCAATATTATACCGCGACATGATCAGGCTCAGGTTATTTTTTATGAATTGATCCTCAGCTTGTCGCATTGTTAGCTTTAGGGTATCGCTAACCGGGGTTTGTGCAAACGCAAACACAGGGACCCCGGCAGCAACACTTGCTATTTGCAGCAATACGATTATCCGGATATATTTTAGAAGCATAAATTATTATTTCTGCAAAAATATCCGGGAGGTGTTAGAGGACAATTAAAGCCACATTAGAATGGGATTAGAATTTAGATCCGTTGCAATAAGGGGGTTACAATTTAGGTTTACGAATCACGATTTTAGATTTATCTAATGTGTGAGCGATTCGGTTTGAGATTATAATTTCAGATTTATAATTCACAGGTAGATGTACGATCGCAGATGTTGTAATTCGTAAGCAGATGTTATAATTCGTAAATCTAAATTACTCTAACGCCTGTTTCAAAGGTAATCGTAACAGCAGTGCCTTTACCGGGTTCAGATTTTATATCGATACGGCCATTATATAATTGGGTGATCTTGCCGGTAATATATAAGCCTATACCGCTTCCCGGGTGATTTTTTACATTGGTTCCGCGGTAAAACGACTCAAAAACCCGGGGCTGTTCCTCAAGTGGGATGCCAATTCCTGAATCAATAATTGCAACCATGATCTGGCTGCTATCGGCATACAAGTCACATTGCACCCGTTGATTGTCAGAAAACTTATAGGCGTTGCTAATGATATTATTGAATGCTATGGTAAGCAAGGCTTTGTTAGCTGGAATTTGCAATCGTTCGGGATCGGCGGGGAGATGCCTAACATTTACCGCGAAAAGACCTTTACCCAGCCTACCGGTCCAATAATCAGCAAGTTCCCAAATCAATTCGTCAATAGCGACCGGATCGAGTGCCGCCTGGGTGTATCCCATATCTACTTGCGCTAGTTCCATCAGGCCTGCAATGGTTTCGTTGAGGTCTTCCGCGTCTATCAATACCGATTTTAAAACCCGCTCATATTCTTCATTCGATCTTGCTTTATGCAAGGCCACCTCTATCTCGCCGATAATGCTTGTCACCGGCGTCTTTAACTCATGCGATGCATTAGTAACATAGGTTTGCTGCATTTCAAAAGCATTCTCTAAATGTTTTAAAAGCTTGTTGAAATTTTGAGCAAGTACACTGATCTCGTCCTTGCCGTTACCTTCATCCACTCTGAAACTCAGGTTACCGGCATGTACCAATTGCATTTGTCCGACCACATTATCCAGCGGTTCAAGGGCTTTTTTGGCAAACCAACGGCCTATAAAAAACAAGCCCGTGATCATCAGTACAAACATCGCCGCCATGATCTCGATGAGGTCGTCTATGCGGTGATGCCCCTGTACATCCTCGGCCGATGTTAGGATGACGAAGTTACCCTGGTTATCATTATAATAAATGCCGACAGTTTGCCGCGAGCCTTCAGCAAACTCCATTTCCTTTCGCCTTCTAACCAGATCGATCACGCTGCGTCTCCAGTATTGCTGTTTATCTCTGATAAAGGACGCCGCATTATTATCGTTATAAATGCGGGTAACTTCTCCTGGAAGTTGTTTTAAATAGCGCTCACGGACACGGTTTAATGAATCGGGGGATATTTCATCCGCTTCCAGATATAATTGGCCGGCCACTTTGGCACGGTCGACCAGGCGGCCGTAAAAATCGGCTTTGGCAAATGAATTAAAGGTGATAAAAATAACAGACAGGGCAATAAGCAGGATCACCGCGCTGATGATCGTAAAGTACAATGCAAGGCGGTTCCTGATCTTCATTATTTACCCGATTGCTTTAAAATATACCCCATACCTATCACTGTATGGATTAATTTGCTTTTGAAATCCTTCTCTATCTTTTTGCGCAGGTAATTCACATACACATCTATAAAATTTGTGCCCGTATCAAAGCCTATTTCCCAAACTTTTTCGGCAATATACTCTCGCGATAATATCTTATTGGGGTTCTGCATAAACAGTTCGAGCAAGGTGTATTCTTTAGCAGTAAGGGTGATCTTTTTTCCGGCGCGTTCGGCGGTTTTGCTCCAGGTATCCAGGGTCAGGTCGTCAAAGCTGAGTATGTGATTTTCTTCGGCACTCTTGTTACGGCGCATAAGGGCTTCCATACGCGCCAGCAACTCACTGAAATGGAAAGGTTTTACGAGGTAATCGTCGGCCCCAGCTTTTAGTCCGGCTACTTTATCATGCACCTGATTCAACGCGGTAAGCATTAGTATAGGTGTAAGAGTATCTTTCTGGCGGACACTACGGCATAGGTCAATGCCATTGGTATCGGGCAGCATCACATCCATTATCAAAAGATCGAATTGCTCCTGCTGCAACAGCCTTTGAGCGCTTGCCCCGTCGCCGGCTGTTTTAACATTATAACCCTGTTCTTCCAGCCCTTTTGTGATAAAGGAAGCTACTTTTTGCTCGTCTTCAATTAAACAGATGCGATTCATAACCGACAAATATGATAATATTAAGCTGAATAATTTATCAACGCCAATTTACAATTGGTGATTATAATTGTAATTTAATGAAGATAACGATTTATGGATAAAATCCCCCTGGAGAAGAGTTAGGGTGAGGTTAAAATATCCTCTGCTGAATCACCGCCATAAAATCACCTTTGAACTTTTCGCTTACAGGAATTTGCTTGCCTGCGATATAAATGTGGTTATCCTGGAATTTCTCTAGCTGTTTGGTGTTCACGATGTAGGAATTATGCACCCGCACAAAAGGCAGCGGCAATTGTTCTTCAATATCCTTCAGTCGGCGGTAAATGAGCAATTGGCCGGTATTAGTAACTAAACGAACATACTCTTTTTCTCCTTCAAAATAGAGTATATCTTCCAACCGTATCCGGCTCAATGTTTTGCCTGATTTGACGAAGAAATATTCCTTATCTGGTGTAATTGGTGCAGGAGGCTGAATAGCCTCTTTATTTCCAAAATAGGCCTCTATTTTTTGGGTGGACGAAATGAAGCGCTTTAGTGTAATCGGCTTTAGAAGATAATCAATGGTCTGAAAAGTATAGCTTTCAGCAGCATATTCAGAATAAGCCGTGGTGAAAACGATCTTGGTTTCCTTTGGAAGGATGGCCGCCAATTCCATACCCGTGAGCTGTGGCATGTTGATGTCAAGAAAGATAAAATCGACCTTGTTCTTCTTTAGAAACGCCATCGCCTCTAATGCATCATAGCATTTGGCTTTCAATTCCCATTGTGTGGTTTGGCGGATCAGTATTTCCAGCAGATTCACAGCATTAGGTTCATCATCGATAATAATACAGCTCAAGCTCATGATAGCGGTACTTTTAAAAAGGCGGTAAACTGATCGCCCGAACAATCCACATTCAATTCAAACGCCGTTCCATACAACAAACTGAGTCGTTTTCTCAAATTTTCTATCCCAAAACCGTGAGAGGTTTCCTGCGTCTTTGGAACTTTCTTGTTATTTGTCTGGAAAAGTAAATGGCCATTTTGATGGACTAATGACAGATCGATCTTATTTCTCCTGCTCGACTTATCGATACCATGCTTAAAAATATTTTCTATAAAGGTCATTAGTAACATGGGTGGTATGCGGGCATCCGGGTTATACTCTTTTACGAAATTGATTTCCGTATTATGGCGGATACGGATCTTTTCTAATGCCATATAATTCTCAATAAACTGTACTTCGGTTTGTAAGGAAACTTCATCCTTCGGACTTTCATCTACAAAATACCGCATAATGTCAGACAGGCGTTCTATCAACCCCGCCGTTCGCGGCGCCTCACGGTAGGCTTCGTAATAAATATTATTCAGCGTGTTAAACAAAAAATGTGGCTGCACCTGCGATTTAAGTAAATTCAATTCTGCCTGGCTTTTTTGTAAAAGAATTTCCTCTGCTTGTTGTTTCAACTTAAAATAAGCAATAGCGATGCGGAAGATAAAGCTCAGCATATAGGTAAGCAAACCCGCGACCAAAAATTGGGCAATACTGGCTGCCGACATTTTTTCGGGATGCACCGCAAAATATTTATTATAAATAAACATGACGAGGAACCCTCTGCCCAGTCCGGCGGCCGGCAACAGAATCACTACCAGCATCACATATAGCGCTACCTGCCCTTTCTGATAAAATCTCGGATATAGAAACTTGATATTCCCGTAGATTACAAGCACATAAAAAATAACATTGATGCCGCTGAATATACCCGCTTGGTATGGGCCATCTTCGGGCAGGAAAGAAAAAAAGATAATAAAGTAAACTGCCACCCACACCAGCAACTGAAGCTGGGCAATTGTTGCCTTCCCTTTCAAAAGATTCATTTTTAAAAATACAAAGCTTTTCGGTTATGTATTGCCGATTTCAATAATTAGACGGTTTTATTCAATCGTTAACCATCTAATCTCAACAATTATAGCTTATTGACCAAATCAACTCTTTATTAAAAACAATTGAGCCTTTTAGTTAAATAGTTAAAAAATAGTCAGTTGAGGTTGAATATTATTTTTTAAGCGGAAGATAAAAATGAGATTTATTCTGTAAAATCAATTATAAACCTCCTTTACCAGACATGAAACTATATCCCATAGCAGAGAAACTGGCGCCGATAATAGCGGGCATTTTATTGCTGCTTTCGCATTCGAAAAATGTGGTAAAACAAGTGCAGACCATTGGTTTACCGGCTGTAGTTTCTGTCTGGAAATAAGGGAATGGCATTAAACCGATCATTAACAAAAAAACGCTTACACATGAAAAAACTATTTACTGCCGGTGTATTACTGGCTATCATCCAGATCATTTCTATCCAATTTGCGCAGGCACAGCTTACCTCATTACCAGACGGTGGCAATAGAAGAGCCAGTGTTAGCGAAGGGATAGGCATTACCAATGTTACGATCAATTACAACCGCCCTGCCGTGAAACAAAGGGACGGGCATATCTGGGGCAAGTTAATTCCGGCAGGTTATGTAGACCAGGGCTTTGGACCTTCAAAATCAGCTCCCTGGCGCGCGGGCGCTAATGAAAACACTACTATTGAATTTTCTACTGACGTAAAAGTTGAGGGACAGCCATTAGCTGCGGGTAAATATGGATTCTTCATCGCTTATGACCCAAATGAATGCACATTGATCTTCTCCAAAAACAATTCCTCATGGGGCAGTTTCTTTTATAAACCTGATGAAGATGTACTTAAAGTAAAAGTAAAACCAATACCTGCTGATAAAAGTGTGGAATGGCTTAAATATGAATTTACCGAGCAGACCCCATCAAGCGCTGTCATTACGCTGGAGTGGGAAAAACTGGTGATCCCTTTTAAGATCGACGTAGATGTGGTAGGTACACAACTGGCATCTTTCCGCAAGGAGCTGAGAAGCGAAAAAGGCTTTAACTGGGAAGCATGGAACCAGGCTGCGCAATACTGCGCCCAAAACAAAACCAACCTGGATGAAGCGTTAATGTGGACAGATACCGCGACCAGTGTTAATTTTGGCGGCGATAAGAGTTTCACTGCCTGGAGCACTAAAGCTATGGTATTAGATGCCCTTGGCCGTTCCAACGAATCAGCCGAGGTAATGAAAAAAGCTTATCCTTTTGCAAGCTCCAATGAATTATACTTTTACGCACGAGCTCTTAGCCGCCAGAAAAAAGGAAAGGAAGCTTTCGAGGTATTTAAAATGAATTATGATAAACACCCGAATGAATTTCTTCCAACCGCGGGCATGGCAAGGGGTTATTCGGCCATCGGCGACTACAAAAAGGCGCTAACATTTGCACAAAAAGCCCATGACATGGCGACGGATAAACCAAACCGGGACATAACAGATAATTTTATTAAAACCCTGCAACAGGGAAAAGACATCAACTAAATCTAAGCTTTGGCCGGTCACCTTTCCTATACGACCGGCCATTATTTACCTGTAAATTTTATCTAATGCACGCTTTATTTAAAAAAATCGCTATTTGCCTGACAATCGTATTCGGATCAGGTTTGACTGCATTTAGTCAAAACATCATTCCTGCCGGGGCAAAGCCTGAGGTATTTACTCAACAAGGTATTGATTCAACCAGTAATCAATCTGTAGCTGCCTTTCTGCCAGATGGAAAGACCGCTTACCTGGCTGATGTAACGACCATTTATTTCACAAAAAAAATTAATGGCAAATGGGCTAAGCCTGTACTTGCACCGTTCTCCGGCCATTGGAAGGATTGGGATCCTACCCTTAGACCTGATGGTAAGCGACTGATATTTGTTTCCAATCGCCCTGTTGATACGGCTGCAGATCAGACCAAGCCGCAAAAAAATCATCACCTCTGGTATGTGGATCGTATCTCTGGAAATAGGTGGACCGAACCAAAACACTTTGATGCACCAGTGAATTTGTATGGCTTTAACGACTATGGCCCTTCTATTAGCAGCAAAGGCACGGTGTGCTTCTGCTCACGTAATCGTGATGGCCATAAAGGCATGGGTGGCTATGCAGCACGATTTGTAAATGGACATTATGAGAAACCTGAATTGCTTGCATTGAATGGTGACAATGAAATATACGATCCATTCATCGCCCCGGACGAGCGCTATATCATATTTGTTAGCAACAACGAACTATATATCAGTTACCGCAAGGGCGATGGCTGGACACAGGGAGAGAAATTAGGTCCCGAAGTGAACAATGGCAAGAGCAATTTTGATCCGTATGTCTCGCCAGATGGTAAAACGCTTTATTATTCGCAAGACAAGGCTCCGGGCATTTTGATGATTCCGGTTAATATACCTGCGTCATAAACTATTTGAGTATGGATATCATGATCTTTACAGGAGTGCTGCTATTGGGCGGCCTCATCAACTTCATCAAAGAAGTTGATACGAAAACGGCGATCCGTATTTCGGGTATTTACATTTTTATTGCATGGGTATCGGTAGTGTACACCTGGATATATTACTTTACAGGTGTTAATGATGCCGACCTCCAAAAGGTGCTTAGTATCTTTTTACAGCTCATCAGTTTGATCATGTACGGGACACTGGGATATCTGGCAGCCTACATCGCGCTTAATTTTCGGGAACTGACCGAACAGGCTGAAAATGCGGCATTGCAACGGATCATCCGCAAAACATTGTGGGCCGTTTCTATCGCTATCGCAAATACATTTATGGTGGTCACATTAGGGAAATCGCTACATGAACATAATATGCTGGTATTTTTCAGGCAGTCCTGTTATGCGGTCTGGTTTCTCTATTTTATTATAGGGGCCGAGCCATTGGGCGCAATTGGCATCCTGTTTCATTCTAAGCTAAGGACAGGTCCGTTGGCTACTTTAGGTTTGATTGTTGTGATGATTGGCGCAGTTACGACTCACGTCTATTATCATGATCCATTTTCAGATTTCTATGAGGCCATTATTCAACTCATCAATCTGTCACTGTTATTGCTGATCTATTATTACGAACGGCAGACGAATAAAAATCACCCGCTCAAACTTGCTTATGCATCCAATGAAAATATTTAAATATTTATCGCCGATAATCTTATTCGCTTGCGTTGTCAATCTTTCTGCAAAGGCTCAGGTCGATACTATCCGCTTAAAAGATAAACGGCTTAATACATCAGTTTTAAAACCCGGATTGAACCAATACCTCGTCTATTTTCAGGATCCTAAAAAGAAAACAACCTTACGGTTCTCGCTTTGGCTAAGGAACATTCAATTGCAAGACCGGAATGGCGCAAAGGTATTTACCATTACTCAGCATTGGTTTGGCAGTGATTCGGCTAGCTACCGTTGCATATATTCCATAAACAAAGCTTCTGATTTTGAGCCTGTTTATCACTCTGAAACCATCGGTACTAAAACAAAAGCTTACAATTGGGCCGCTGATAAAATTACCGGGACCGATAGTGTCGTTCAAAATCTGCAGAAAAGCTTCTCGCTCGATTTTAAGTTGCCTAACTTTAACTGGAACCTGGACATTGAAACATTTGAGATGCTACCGTTGGCTGAGGGTAAAACATTCGCCATCAATTTTTATGATGCCGGACTCGATCCGCCTGCCTATGTGAATTACAAAGTGACCGGCAGTGAAATGATTCAAACCATAAGCAACCAAAAAGAAGATTGCTGGAAATTAGCGACTGAAGGCGATTATAAAGGCACCCATTTTTCTGAGACTTACTGGATCAGCAAAAAGAGCCATGAATTTCTGAAGGAGGAAGATTCATTCAATGGCATTTACCGGTATAAAATAAAGATGCCTGGTAATGCGCCCGATATTATAGAACGAATAGCTAAACTTCAATAAATCGTTAAAAAGAAGAACAAACATGAAAATAGCAGCTATAGCGTTAACAGGATTATTATTGGGCATTAATGCCCCCTATTATCATTCGCCACAAAATACGAAGAGGCCTAATCTTCACAAAAATCATCTCCAAAAAAGATATGAGAAAGGGTATAGCAGCGATGACTTTTTTAAGCTGAAAATAAAAGTTGGTGAAAAACAAGGCAATGTATTTTCAAGAACCATATCTTACAAATCCGCCGATTTTCCGGAGATTGTTCGCCGTGTTGGAGGGACAGGAATTTATACGGTTCTTAATAATGACCCCTCAGCACCGATTTTTGATGGTATATTCCGCTATGATGGCCGACCTGAAAGCCGTTCGAAAGTAGAAATAAACAACATGGGAAAAACAGTTTCTTATGACGGTAAATCAGCAACTAATACCGATGCAAGCGGTGTATTGTACAATTCATTTATATGGGGCGTACCACCGGCCAAGATACATGCTGGAGATTCGTGGAAAGTCGTGATACCACAGGCGTGGGAGCTTGGAGGTGCAGGCTCACAAACAGTCACAGTGGTCGATATCGATGACCTAAACCATACTATCAGGCTGAAGCGGGAGGGCCGCAGTGATGGCTTCTACGATAACGACGTCAAACAATTAGATGTGACCAAAGATGGCAAGGCCATCAAAATGGATATTACTCCGGGTTTATCCCATTGGACGGGTTATACTACTTTCAAAAATGGCTTTGTGGTTAGCGATGAGTTGATGGTGACCCGTCCTATCAAGCTAATCTCGGAAGGTTTATCCTTTAGCGCGGACCAGAGGGAGTACATTTTATTAAATGAAATGCCGGTCGATGCGTCGGCTGCGATGTAAAGTGACCCGCCTGATTAATTCATGCCATTTTTAAACCAATAAAGGCACGATTGTTTGCCTCCGGAAGTTTTATATTTGGTAAATACATCAATCATAAAACTTCTTTTTTTATGCTGATTACCCGTTGCGATACGCTTGCCGAATTGAACGAACAGGCTTCTGAAACGATTATTTATGAGTTGCAGCAAAACCCCGGCTCACTTATCTGTGCTGCCACAGGCAATTCACCAACCGGGGTTTATCAAAAGCTGGTCGACAAGAAGGAGCACTTCGATACCTCTGAGCTTCGTTTCATTAAACTGGACGAATGGTATGGTTTGGGTATAAACGACGAAGGCTCATGCGAAAAATACTTGCACGAGCATTTGTTTAATCCGCTTGGCATCTCCCATAATAAATATATTGCTTTTGATGGCAAAGGCGCCGACCCTGAAAGGGAGTTAGGGCACGTCGACAATTACCTGAATGAACATGGGCCTATCGACCTGTGTATTTTAGGCTTAGGCCAAAACGGACATATTGCTTTTAACGAACCTGCTGACGCCTTACAGCCACATGCGCATGTGGCGCCGCTAAGCTCAACTTCACTGCAGCATACCATGATAAAAGCAACGGGTGAGCAGATCCAATACGGTATGACACTGGGCATGACGGATATCCTGCAATCAAAAAAAATCATCCTGCTGGTAAATGGCACTCATAAAAATGCCATTATGCAAAAACTGATGGAACAAAAAATAAGCACACAATTGCCTGCTTCATTTCTATGGCTGCATGCTAACGTGCAATGTTTCTATTGCGATAATGATAATTGAAAATCGAGAAAATGAGGTACAGATTCTTTCTTCTTTCGATCTTTATCCCACTTGCTGTTCAGGCGCAAGTACAGGTACGCAACGAGCCCAGGCACAAAAACGTTCTCGAAAACAAATATTTCCGGGTGCTGGATGTCAATATTCCTCCACATGACACCACTTTGCAGCATATTCACGCTACACCTTCTGTTATTTTACTGTTCACGAATACTGTCACTGCACAACAATTAAAAGGAAAAGATTGGGTGAAAGGTCAAAGTGTGGCCGGCACAGCTATCTATCGCGATTTTTCAAAGGATACCGTTATTCATAAAGTGAGCAATTGGGACACGGTACCTTACCATGTTACCGATATCGAACTCCTCTCAGCTTATCATCCAAACGATGAGCGAAAACCGCTGCCTTTTTCAGTTTTGTTTAATGAAGAAAAAGCTTTTGCTTACCGATTGACCGATTCGTCTATAAGCAAACAAATCATTAGCAACCGCGGACCAATGATCGCCGGGCTGGTTGCAGGTGATGATATCATCCTTCATAATATAAAAGATCATAAATCAATCCGTATAAAAGCCGGCAAGGAAACCTATATAGCGCCGCGCACTTCCTTTTATCTGACCAAAATCGGCAAAAAAGACATCAACCTGGTTTTGTTCGAGATTAAATAAGGGATGACCTAAAACTTATGATATGGCTTCTCAAAAAAGTCATCAACAACCACATTGAATTCATCCCGGTGTTCCTGCAACGTCGGATGGCCTGAGTTGGGTACCACCCATAAATAAGCGCGTGGTATCGCCTGGTAAATTTTGGTAGTATGTTCTATCGGTATCACGTCATGATCACCGCAAATGATCAGCGATGGGCATTTGATCGCCTTCAGTGCAGAAAAGGGGATATTTGGCTGCACATAATCCAGCATAAATATTTTCCAGTCGTTTTTTTCCTTATCTGTCGCGCGTGGTTTGTCCTTGCCCCGCTTGTATTGCTTTACCATGTCGTTCCAGGTTGACGGCGTAAGCCCCAACGAATCTGGTGTAAGGTTTGCACCGGTTGAGGCCAGTTTGATCACCTTGCCGGGGTGACGCATAGCTAATAACAGGGCATTGATACCTCCATCACTCCAACCAATGACATCGGCCGAGTCGATATGCATTTTATCCAGCAGGGCAGCAAAATCATCTGCCATCATTTCAAAACTGAGGGAGTCCTTTTTGTCGACAGACTTTCCGTGCGCGCGGCTGTCAACTGCAATCACCTTATACTTTTTTGAGAAGTACGGGATAGTCTGCGAAAAGGCATTGATACTGCCACCATTACCGTGAATCAGTAATAAAGGCTTACCTTGCCCGTAGGTTTCGGCATACATTTTTATGCCGCGCACATCATAATATCTTCCGGCGGTGGGGTTATCACCATAGTGGATTTGCTGGCTGCAGGCAACTTGTCCCATCACCAAGGCAAATAGCAAACATAATAAGGTTTTGTTCATGTCGTTTTTGATTATCTGGCACCTAAATATAACAAGAAGTTTACTGTTCTAACAAACAACAATTTAGAGCTGCGTTATTCAGAAAATGCTACCTTTAAATACTCGAAAAGCAGCTGCTTAACTGACAAAACCAATTATTTTATACCAATGGATTCGACAAACACCAACGCCCTGGAAATTCAAACCGCCTATGATGCTATCGTGATCGGCTCGGGCATCAGCGGCGGTTGGGCGGCAAAAGAACTGTGTGAGAGAGGACTGAAAACTTTGGTTCTGGAACGCGGCCGAAATGTGGAACATATCATGGATTATCCAACAGCAACCACGCCTCCGTGGCAGTTTAAGCACAGACTCAGGATGACAACCGGGTTTCTGAAAGAAAACCCGCTAATTAGCAAAGCGGCGGGTTATGGTGAGGATAATGCGCACTTTTTTGTAAAAGATAAAGATCACCCTTATATACAGGAAAAACCATTCGACTGGATACGCGGCTACCAGGTGGGGGGCAAATCGCTTACCTGGGGCCGAGCATGCCAGCGCTGGAGTAAATATGAATTTGAGAATCCTGAAAAATTTGGCTACGGCATCGCCTGGCCCATCAGTTATGATGACGTGGCACCATGGTATTCACACGTCGAAAAGTTCATAGGCGTTTGCGGCAATAAGGATGGTATTGAGTCGATGCCCGATGGTGAGTTTTTACCGCCATTCGAAATGAACTGCGTTCAGGAAGTAATCAGCAAAAAGATCAACGAAAATTATAAAGACCGCCACCTGGTACACGCCCGCTGGGCACATCTAACTAAACCGAATCAAATACATATCGATCAAGGCCGGGTGAAATGCCAGGCGCGTAATATGTGTATGCGGGGTTGTCCGTTTGGCGGATATTTTAGTTCGAACAGCTCTACCCTGCCGTGGGCTAAGAAAACCGGCAACTTAACAATCAGGCCATTTTCGGTAGTACATTCTATTATTTATGACGAGAAATCAGGCAAGGCATCGGGAGTGAAGGTGATCGACACCAACACCAAAGAACTGATGCAGTTTAAAGCTAAGGTGATCTTTATGAATGCATCAGCCTTAAATACGAACCTTGTGCTGCTGAATTCGACTTCAAAACGTTTCCCAAATGGCTTGGGAAATGATAATGGCCTACTCGGTAAATATGTTGCGTTTCAAAACTATCGTGCATCGGTAACCGCCGATATGGATGGCTTCCTGGATAAATATTATTTCGGGCGCAATCCAACCGAACTAATCCTTGCTAATTATAAAAATCTGCACAGGCAGGAAACGGATTATCACGGCGGATACACTACATTTATGGGTGCATTCCGGGAATCAAGACCTGATACTGATCAGAACAGGATCGGTGCTGACTATAAAGATTCGCTAACCGAACCGGGACCGTGGAAAGTTTATATGTACCTGCAAGGTGAAACAGTGCCGAAAATAACCAATCATGTGCGTCTAAGTCCGGACCAAAAGGATCAATGGGGCATTCCGCTGCTCGTTACGTCAGTAGAATATGACGATAACGACGGGCGCATGATCCAGGATTTCCTGAAAGAAACCAAGGAAATGCTGGAAAAAGCGGGCTGCAAAAACGTGCAAACCTATGAAAACAAACAAGCACCGGGACTGGACATTCACGAAATGGGCGGCTGCCGCATGGGTAAGGATCCTAAAACATCTTTGCTGAATAAATGGAACCAGATGCACTTGTGCAAAAATGTATTTGTGACCGACGGCGCCTGTATGACCACTACCGGCAATCAAAGCCCATCTATTTTATACATGGCCCTGACCGCTCGCGCAGCAAATTATGCTGCCGACGAGATCAAAAAGGGGAATTTGTAATTGCAAATGTGCAAATGCGTGGACGTGCAGATGATCATTTGAATTGACCAATTGATTTGATGAAAAACTTAAGATCAATATTTCTCATTTTAGTGTTATCGTTGATCCTATTTAATGCCCTGGCGCAAGCCCCAAATGATAAATGGCTGGATACCGACGGGCATTTTATTAACGCGCATGGAGCAGGAGTAATGTATCATAATGGTACTTACTACCTGTTCGGCGAGATCAAAAAAGGTAAAACATGGTTAGTTCCAAATCAAAGTTGGGAGGATTATCGTGTCCCTGCAGGTGGGGTGTCCTGCTATTCATCCAAAGATCTGAAACACTGGAAATTTGAAGGTATCGCGTTAGCACCGGTAAAAGGTCAGCCTGAAAATGACCTGGACACCGGGCGGGTGATCGAGCGGCCGAAAGTGATCTATAATAGCAAAACCAAACAATTTGTGATGTGGATGCACGTTGATAAAAAGGATTACTCCTATTCACAATCAGGTGTCGCCGTGAGTAATATCCCAACGGGGCCATATCGTTACTTACGCAGCGTCAAACCTAACGGGCAAATGGCCCGCGATATGACCGTGTTTCAGGATAGTGATGGCAAGGCTTACCTGATCTATTCGTCGGAAGGTAACAATACCATGCAGGTATGCTTGTTGAGTGATGATTACCTAAGCGCGACAAAAACTTATAGCCGAATTCTGATCAATAAAAGACGTGAAGCTCCCACCCTGTTTAAAAACAATGGCAAGTATTATCTCATCACATCATTGTGCACAGGCTGGTCACCTAATGCAGCCATGTATGCGGTGGCCGATAACCCGCTGGGGCCTTACAAAGAATTGGGCAATCCATGCGCTGGAAAGGGAGCCGGGACAACGTTTGAGGCACAAAGCACTTATATATTACCAGTAAACGGCAAATACATTTTTATGGCCGACCGCTGGAATAAACTCGACCTGGAAAAGTCGACTTACCTGTGGCTGCCATTAACAGTATCGAATGGCAAAGTGGAGATAAAGGAAAATGATATAAACGCAAAAGTTGCTTTGAAGGCATTGCTGGTACAGTGACCATACGGTCGAACACAAGCATAACGGATTTCCTTTTGATAAAATTATTTAACTTTTGTTTTATGCTTGCACAACTTTTAAGCCCGGACCGCGTTTAAAGCTTAACAGAAAATTGTTTTTATAAAGTGTATTTTTTACATTTAAATTACATACTTTTAGAAAAAACGCGACCCAATTAAACTACGCTTAGCATTTAGGCATTGCCAGCTTTCTAATATGGTAATATTTAAGCTATTACTATGTTTGACAGGCTATGAAAAGAACAAATAACACACACGTTTGCCCTCCATTTATGCCTGCTTATTTCGCGTCGAATTCGATTTAATAACCCGCTTATTATTTAAACTAACATAAAACGATGGCATTTTTAGACCGCGTGTTGCAAGCGCCCTCATATGGGTGGTCAGACAAAGATGGGGAATTGGTTAAACCAACTGCCCGCGAGAGTTTCAAAGAGTTCTTTTCGAGGCTGAATGTATTTAAGGACAGCAGAAACTGGCTGCCTTTTTTTAGCTGGCTCAAAGTTTTATGCCTCGCTCCTTTTTTTACATTATTTCTTGTCCAATATTTTAGCCTATACACATTGCTGATCGCATTTTTATATAGCATGATCATCATGGGTACGCACGGTACCATTTGGCATCATCGTTACTGCACACATGGCGCTTACAAATTCAAGAATCATTTCTGGCGGTTTTTTACTCAAAATCTTACACTGAATGTGATTCCCGAAGAGATCTACGTGATCTCGCACCATGTGCATCATTCCAAATCAGACAAGCCGGGCGACCCTTATAATGCTTACGGAGGATTTTTATATTGTTTCCTGGCTGATGTAAACCATCAGCCCATAGCAAAAGACCTAAGTGAACAGGATTATAACCGTGTGAAATTATTGATGCTGCACACTGGTGTTAAAGCAAATACTTACAAACAATACAAACGCTGGGGCTCGTATGTGCATCCCGGCCGGGCTTTGTTGGCATGGTTGCTTAACTGGGCATTTTGGGGCACAATTTTTTACTTTTTAGGTGGGCCTGCATTACTTTGTGCCTTGTTTGGTGCGGCAGGCTTCTGGGCAGTTGGTGTGCGAACTTTTAATTATGAAGGACATGGCAAAGGCTCCGGAGTTCAGCGTGAAGGGGTAGACTTTAACACTAAGGATAAATCTGTGAACCAATTATGGCCGGGCATTGTAGCCGGCGAATGGCACAATAATCATCACCTGTTCCCTAAAAGTGCACGCAGTGGCTTTAAGCCACTGCAACTTGATCTTGCCTGGGTATATATTCGTACCATGAATTTTCTTGGAGCCGTAAGCAGCTATAAGGATAACAAAAAGCAATTTAACGAGCTATATTATTTGCCAGAGCTCGCACGCAAAAAGCAATTGACCAGCATAGAAAAAATTGCCCTCAGTAAAAATTTGAAAGAGCAAAATCAGGCTTAAGAGATTTTTACCGTAGAATTTCATAAAAAAGCCGGGCTGTTTGGCAGCCCGGCTTTTTAGATTTTTTAAATGTGTTTTAGTTAGTGACTACCGCACAGTCCAGGCAATTTTCGTTATGGCCATGCAAAGTTCCAATTATTCCAGCAAAAACTTTAAAAGTCGTTGTGGCGCTGGCAATAGCAGGCGCTGTTGCAGGCGAGGTTGCACTGGTAAAGGTTACCGCGTTAAGATCAGTGTCGGCTGCATTCGTCACATCCGCACACAATCCGTTCAACTTAGCGGCAATTAACTGGTGCGCCAAAATAATGTATCCATTGCCTTTTGGCGCCGTATTCAAGATCGCACTGATCATATCTGCAGTGTAAGCGGTTCCTCCCAATGATAAAGTTCCTCCTAACTTATTGATAACACTGGCCACTGAATCAGGATTATTCTTCCAATAACCAAAACCGTGATGCGTGCAATCTGTGCTGCATGACGCGGTAGTTGCACAAGCATCGTTAAGGAATGAAAATGCGCTTCTATTCTTCGTGCTGTTTGCATGAGCAAAAGCCCTGAACACATATTGTGTTCCGCACTGCAGGCCGTCCGTACAACTTGTAGAAAGACCTAACTGTTGGTTCAATTCATCATTTAGCAAATCGCCTATATATACCGTTATAGATTGGCCGCTACCTAAATTATAGGAATTCGTGCCTGTCTGTTGGGTGTTCTTTGACCCGTAAGGAACACCTGAGAAAGATGCCTTGCAAAAAGCGTTGGTGTCAGCGGGCCAAACATCATGGAGAGCATCAAATTGATCTTTAGTCATCCATTGTATCGAAAAACCGGCCGGTGCACCGGAATTTCCCGCGGTTACAGTTAAAGAAATGGTTGATTGCGTGTTGCCCCCGGCACAGCTTAATGTTACAGGGTCGTATGCGCCAGCGGTTGTACCTCCTTTAGCATCGCTGGTTACAGCAGGATTCTTTTTTGCGTCTTTCTGACAGCCAAAAAATACTGCGGAAAAAATGCCCGTGGCAAGCAGGGCAGTTAGAAGTAGTTTGTAACGTTTCATTTTTGTTTTTATTTAAGGTTTAATTAACTAGTTTATTTGCTTTAATATTCTGAAAATCAGAGAAATGATAACGGCAATAATTGAACCTATAAATTTATGGCCGCTATCGGATACAGCCTGGCTAACTGAGCGGTGCTAAGAATTTAGTCTTTACTAAAAAGACTTGCATGTGAGGCAATATTTTTTTGCAACGGTTACTTCTCATTAACCATTGGATTGATTATTAAATATTTATAAACAATAAACTATTTATTTGACGTTTGTTTATAAGTCTAGTGAAATGTTGATTGGGGCGTTGGCTTGTGCAACAAATTCCCCGGCCGAGTAAAAATTTATACAGCACGGCTCCCCGCGGCCCGGAATTGTATTTGCTTAATAGTTAGGACGTTACCACTGAAATGTCGATGCCCCTTTGAAAACTATTGTCGCGCCATCCATTTTTAAATGTTTAAAAAATTCTGGCCAGTTTTTTAAAACTCCGTAATTTCGGCACGAATTTTACCAGAGCAATTGACATATTGTTAAAATCAATTACAATTAAACCAATCTATAGATATCGTCTATATCATATCAATTCTTTAAATAAGATGGTTGCTTAAAAAACGATATATTTGCAACAAATAAACATCTTAAATAACAATATGATAACTATAGGTCAGAAATTTCCTGAATTTTCTAAAACAGCAGTTGTAAGTATCGAAAAAGGTAAAGAGTTTGAAACCATCACATCAGAATATCTTGCTAATGAAGATAACGTGTGGACGGTAATGTTCTGGTGGCCAAAGGATTTCACTTTTGTGTGCCCTACTGAGATTGCTGAGTTCAACAACAATTACAGCGAGTTCCGCGACCGCGACACGCGTTTGATCGGCGCTTCTACTGATACTGAATTTGTTCACGCAGCATGGAGAAGAAATCACGACGACCTGCGCGACCTGAAATTCCCGATGCTGGCTGATACCTCAAAATCATTAGCTGAAGAATTAGGCATCCTGGAACCAAATGAAAAAATTGCTTACCGTGCTACATTCATCATCGATCCTACCGGCATTATCCGTTGGGTATCTGTAAACGACCTGAGTGTAGGCCGGAACGTGAAAGAAGTTTTACGCGTACTGGATGCTTTGCAAACAGACGAGCTTTGCCCTTGCAACTGGGTTAAAGGTGAAGAAACTTTATCTGTCTAATTAATTTAACTACTGAGTCCCCGCATTGTCTTTTGCGGGGATTTTTTGTTCCTTCTATTCACAAGATCATGAGCGAAACAACAGAAATAACCAACGAAATATTAGAGGCTTTAGGTATCGATAACGATTATCGCACTGAAAGCCTCGAGCTCCTTGAAAAAGGTGAATCACGTTATTTGCGTGACCTGAAATTGAACCTGACCAGCACACTTATTTCTGAGCACTTGAGCGCTAAAGAATGTGCGTTGATCGGGCTTTCATCAGCCATTAATAATAACAACAAAGTGCTGACGCAATTCTTCACCCGTTACGCCGAAGAACAAGGCGCTACTGCTGCTGAAACTGCAGAAGCTGCAGGCTGCGCGTCGCTACTAGCATCAAACAATGTATTTTACCGCTTCCGTCACTTTACACAAAAGGAAAAATACAGCCAGATACCTGCCCGTATCCGCATGCAGATCATGATGAAACCGGTAAGCGGTAAAGAGTTTTTTGAATTGATGAGTCTTGCCATTTCTGCCATCAATGGCTGCGAAATGTGTGTGAATGCACATGAGGACTCATTAATAAAAATGGGGACTACCGAAGAGCGGATCTTTGATGCTGTCAGAATAGCGTCGCTAGTGACCTCTGCAGGAAAAATAATTTTTTAAACCAATAAATTTTCAGAATATGAAGCCCTCCAGGTGTGAGGGCTTTTCCTTTTTTCGGCCGGCTCCTGGTGCTAATAATATATAAACAACTTCATATCTTAGCAGAAAGAAATAACTTTAGACAATTTATTAGATAAATAGTCCTGGTTTTAATAGCAGATGATTTTTTAAATTATAACAAGTTATTTTTAACTTATCATTGGAAAGAATCACGACTATACTATAATCACAAAGGCTTTGAATTCTCCAAAAAAAGGAACAAGAAATAATTTGAGTTTGAACCTTCAGCGGCTGGAAGCAAATATTAATAAATCTTTGTTTTTTGCCTGGGAAATTTTGCTTGCCAAGCTATCCCCCACGCCGAAAATGAAAATATTATTTTCAAAGGGTTCGGATCGTATACCAAATATCAAAAAAGGTTTTCATTATCTCACGCATGAGACGTCATTTGAGGAGTTTACTGCCGAAAATGTTCAAAAAAACGACCTCGTAGTGCCTCTGAATATGGAGGACTTGAGGTACCTGGCTAAAGTGCCTCAATTAGTCAAACACAACCTCATACCTATTCCCAGTTTGGCAACAATTGACATCTGTGACGATAAGTATTTGTTTTACAAGACCCTTGAGGAAAAAGGCTTTGGCAACGTAATGCCTAAAATAGGAAATGGCTTATTATATCCTTATGTATTAAAGAAAAAAGTAGCCCAAAGTGGCGATGATTGCTTTATTATTCAGAATGCGGAGGACCAGGAAAAACATGAAGAGCTGGCTAACGATCCCGATTACTTTTGCCAGCAGATGATACAGGGGACTAAAGAATACGCCACCCATCTTTTTTACAAAAATGGTCAGGTTGTCTGTTCCATTAATATCAAGTATATTTTTGCAGACGGAGCATTTGTAAAGGGAAAAGACAAATTTATTTGCACTAAAATATCCTCATGCCCGCATCTCGACCTGTTTGCTTCTGTCTTAGATGCCATTGAATACGAGGGGCTTTGTTGTTTTAACTACAAAGAAATAAATGGAAAACCTTTTATATTTGAAATTAATCCAAGGTTTGGAGGAAGCCTAAGCACGTTTTTCTTTTCTTTCCTAAGACACCTGGATATCAAAAAAAATGGACAGGAATCGCCCGATTAGGACTTCCACTCTTTACCTCAACCCTGTTTCTTCCAAATATTTGATCAAAGCCGCCGGGTGATCTGTTTGCACACCCTTTAAACCTAAAGCTATTGCCGCATCCCAGTCTTTATCTTCATCCTTGCTTTGAATATCGGGCCACACAGGAATATTCTGTTCGTTGGCGAATTGTAGCATTGCTTTAGTGTATTTTTTCCAGCTACCATCCAGAATATCAGGTTTTACCTGGTTGATGAAAGTTTTCATACCCTCTTCATCCTTTACGCTATTCGGCAGACTAAACATTAAAGGCATATTAGGCGCAACATGCCTCCAGTCAATAAACTGCTGGATGCCATTAATGTAAACCAGCACCTGCTTTTCCATACCATATTTTTTCAGTATTGCATAGGTGACTGATGCTGAAGCATTTTTAAAATCAATATAGATATAGATTTTATCCTTGCACAGTTTTAGTATTTCTTCAAAAGTGGGCACCCGGTAAGCTGTCTTATCCAAACTATCGCTGCTTTTAACCTGGAGCTGTTCAATTTCGGTCAGGGTCATATCCTTAACCAGCCCTTTGGCATTAGTCATGCGGTTTACAGTGTTATCATGCATGCTTACCAAAACGCTGTCTTTTGTTGTGCGCAGGTCGATCTCAATATAGTCAGCTCTGTTTTTAATGGCTTCAGCGTAAGCAGCAAGCGTATTTTCAGGATATTTTACGTGATCTCCCCGGTGACAGATCACAATAAATTTATGTCGTGCTTTTGGCGCAGGATTAGGTTGAGCGCTTGCATTAATCCAAACAAGGCAGGCGGCTATTAATATTAAAAATTTTCTCATTTAATTATTTACCCAGACTGGGTTTGTCTTTTATCATCACAGACGAAATGGCATCTCCCACTTCATGATCTGCTGAACCTTTGAAATCGTAACCCAGCAATTGTGCAATTGTTTGCGCCAGTTGTTTATGGTAAGTAGTAGTTTGTGTTTTGATGATGCCATCGTGCGGCGTATCCGGACCCATAACTGCAAACCAGGTCTGCTCAGAATTCTTTACGCCAGAGCCGTGATTTCTCCATGCATCAATATTTGCATCACCACGACCATGATCGCAAGTGATGATCAGCGTGGTTTTGTTTTTATAAATTGGATCGCTTTGAATGTATTCCCACAATTCCTTCAGGTAGGCATCCTCCTGGTGGGCCTGAGTTAAGTACATTTTATAGTTTCCTGCGTGGGCCATATCATCCGTTTCATCAAAAGCCAGGTACAATACACGCGGTTTGTATTCTTTCAGATATTCTTTTCCGAACTCATAAGTCATAAAATCAATGCGGGTATCTCCTAAATAATGAGGCGCCTTATGCTGCATTTCGTTCAGATATTTCAGGCGGTCATCTGCCTTCGCATCCACAAAATTGGCATAACCAGCATTCACTATCAGTCCTGAACGATTAACATTGAATATAGCCGGGAATGCTTCCCACGAAGCAAAAACTGCCACTTTATTCTCAAATCCTTTCTGCTTGTCAAGGTATTCAAAAATACTGGTATTGGGATTAGGAACAGGGTTATTGCTGTTTACCCGTATATCTGGGAACCCAGTGAATATTTCGTTATAGCCCGGGTAGGAGAAATGATATTGATTGGCAACCTCATCACGATTTCCAAGGTCACGATCGCCATACAACTGGCCATCGTTTGCCATGGTCGACCACATAAAAGGCATTAATAATTTGCGGCGCTCTTCGGATGTTTCGGCCCAGAACTTTTTACGGATGTCCGCTTTAGTATCGGTATATTTTGAATTGATCAAGGTTGAATCTGCTCCCCGGTATAGTTCCTGCCAGCGAAAACCGTCTAAGGTAACTACAATCACATTCTGTGTCCGGTGGTTTTGAGCGAAAAGTTTCGGAACGATTAAAAGAGCTAAGAACAACAAGACAAGCTTCTTCATACACATTATTTTTAGCGGATAAGAACAAAAAAAGTAATAAACCTTGTTAATGCAACAAAAATAAAGGTGGGATATTAAGCCCACCTTTACTGAAATTTAATTTAATAGTTGTTGGTAATTTATCAATTGTTAATAATTGTTACCAGGGTTTTATTTTAGTATCCACATTACACCATTGATATCATCGTTACCACCGTATTGGCTTTGTAAGGCGGCAGTATAGTTTGTTGTATTGGCTGTGCGCTCACTTGAAGGGTATTGGAAACGCAGAGCTATACGCTGACCGTTATCTGTACCCGGACCGGTAGTAAATGTTGGCACTCCTGTTCTACGGTAAGTAAAATAAGATTCCAAACCCGAATGACGGAATAGAGCCAGGTATCTTTGTTGTAATATCTGGGTCAGACCGGTAGCGCCCCCAGCATACTTAACCGCCAGCTGAGCATAATAGGTCGCCCAATCGGTGTTGATAGTGTAAGTATCATAGTTTGACAGGTTGGCTACGCCAGATGCACCTGGCTTATAGAAATAAGCGGTGAATGAACCGGTTGTTGGGATATTGTAATAGGCCATGGATGCCTGGATACCATTAACATAATACGTTTCCGCATTGCCGCTAACCCAGCCAAGATTGATCCCCTGTGCTATATTAAATTCCTGCTCAGGATAACCGACCTGGATACTTGGCTCACCTGTATAGGTTGAATAATAATGTTTTCTATTGATGAATGAGTAAAGGTTCAAACCAGCATTGGAATACATCGTGCCAAGGTCAAGTCCCGGATCAGCTCCAATAAAAGAGGCAAAATCAGTAGGGCTTTGATGCAAGTCATCAACATAATGACGGGCAGGCTCCGCCACAACATAAACACGTGGATCCTGGAAAGTGGTGAGCAGCTTAATATAAGTTTGTGATGAGTTCTGTCTTGAACCATTTTGACCAAAGTTATCCGGGGTCATCGGATAGTAGTTGGTTGGCGAAACAAATACAAACTGCAGATTGTCATCCGAACTCGCCATTAACGGATACTTAGTCGGGTTATTAACTATAGCTGCAAATTGAGCCGGGATATTCATGTCAGCATCTGTAGCTGCTTTTTTACTAAGTTCTAATAAAAGCCTCAGCTTAAAAGCGTTTACAGTTTTTTGCCATTTGGTCAAATCACCGTTGAATAAAAAATCACCGTTTAATGTCCCGCCCTGGGCTATTACAGTTGTCAAATCAGTGTTAGCATCATCAAGCCAGGCCAGGCACTGGCTCATCACGGCTTTTTGAGAATCATACTTTGGAGTAAGATTGCTTAAGCCTTTCAAGGCATCTGTCATTGGGATATCACCCATTTCCAAACTCATCTTGCTGAAGAAGTATGCTCTGAAAAACTTACCCAAAGCGCTGTATGCATTGGTTGCCGGCGAGCCGGCAGCAACTGCCTGCTTTTCCATCAATGTTACGTTCTTTAAAGCGTTATAATAGTTGTCGCCTGATCCGAAATCGTACGTATTATTGCCATAGTAATTATAGTTGTAGATATAATACTGGCAATAGATCTCGTTCTCGTTGTCAGGAAAATCAACCATGTTGTATTCGACGCCATTCAATAACAACGACGCAGGAACACTGGAAGGCACGTTGTTATTTTGAGTTAATTCCTGATAACTCTTTTTACAGCCGCTAGTGCTGATCAATATCAACGCTGCGAGTAATTGAAGTTTAAATATTTTTTTCATGATCATTATCGTTATAAATCAGAATGATAATTTAAAGTTGAAACCATAACTTCTTACTGAAGGCGATTGCAAACCGGTAAGGGATGTACGCGAGTTGGCATACTGATCTAAGTCTACGTCCTTGAACTTGGGATCCTTATAGAAGTATAATAGGTTACGCCCATAAATTGATACCGAAGCGGATTGTATAAATGATTGATGCAGCCACGCTTTCGGAAAATCAAATCCCAATGTCACCTCGCGCAGCTTTGCATAGGTTTTGCTCATCAGGTAAGCCTCGTCCACATTATAATATTCGCTCGCAAATTCCTGAACAAATACCGGTGTATTGTTTCGTGTATATTGCAAAGCGCTATAGTTTAGCACATTGCCTGTATATGAGTCATAGTTTGGAGCAACGCCGTTTGATATTTGCACACCAGGCGCAACATAGCTACCTTTGTAGTTCGGATCAGGCTGCTGGTTGTTTGCAGGGAAATGCAGCCAATCCTGGTAACGTGCAGCTCCAAGTGCACCTTCTGCAGTTAGTGCGTTTGCGCCACCACGCATTGTTTTATTAAACACATAATCCTTGGTAACGCCACCAACCGAGCCATCGAACTGGAAACCCAAACTCAGGCTTTTATAGCGGAACTTGTTATAGATCGACCAATTCCAATCCGGGTCAAGGTGCCCCAGGTAGTGTCCTCCCGTCCTTAAAGGCTCGCCATTTGATCCGTAAATAATCTGTCCATCCGGAGTGCGCACAAATTTAGAACCATAGAGTTTATCTACACGGTCGCCTACATGGAAATAAGTATTATAAATAGTTTGTCCCGGTGGCAGTTCCTGATAAACTTCCTTATAAGTTGACCAGTTAACCAACACATCCCAGCCAAAGCCGCTTAAGTCTTTGATCGGCGTGCCGCTCAACGAAAGCTCATACCCTGTTTTCTTGCTCTTAAGGCCATTAATATATTCATCCGTATACCCAGTTGCACTAGATATCGGGTTATCCAAAATTGCAGGACCATTTATATACTGGAAAGCAGTACCACTTAACCCTAAACGGTTTTTTAAAAATTTTACATCAAAGCCTTCTTCATAGTTCACAACCGTATAGGTTTTTATATTATTCTGATACAATGAATTTGGTCCATAGCCTGCTGTTTGACTATTGTAAGGTTTAGCAATTGAGTAAGCGGAAATTAACGAATAATCAGGCCCGTTATATGGCGACCTGTATGAAGTGCCATAACCCAGCGGATTATCAAACAAAGAAGGAGCAGTGGAACCACCAAATGCTGTAATCGTATTGAATGGAGCCGGACCTATGGTCGGACTAGTCGCATCTGAACGAATGTTGGCATAAGATCCTCGTACTTTCAGGAATGAGATCACTTCAGGCAACTTTATGTAATCAGACAGTACTGAAGCCGCTGAAACACTTGGATAGTAATAAGTTGCTACATTCTGCAATGCTGAAGAGTGCTCTACGCGGAAAGTACCTGATAAAGTAGCATATTTTCCAAAAGAAGCATCTAATGAGCCAAATACGCTTAACTGTCTTTCGGCAGAGTTAAAGCTCGTTGCCTGGATAGGGTTCTTTGAGTTACTGAAAGCATATATTCCTGGTACGTTCAAATAGTCCGTTGACACCCAGCTCGAATTATACTTAAACTCGCGCAGGTTACTACCTATTAAACCTGATAAATTCAAAAAGTGTGCGACCGTATAGTCGTAATTCAAATTCAGGAAAGTATTGTTTTCAAACAGATCACGACGGTCCTCAAGGTAGTCGCCCTGGTTACCTTCACGGCCATATGGGTGGGCAGAGTAAGGCATATCTTCTGTGCGTAGCAAGTTATAGGTGCTCAGCTGTTCCTTTAAGGTAACGTTCAAGTGATTGTCGATCTTAAAGTTACCTGAAATATAACCGTAAGTGTCATTTTTGTAATGACCGCGTGTCCATATCTTGGTCAGGAACCATGGATTATGGTAACGGGTATATTCCTCAAAGTTTGATTGGGTACCCACTTTACCTGGCTGCCAGATAGCTTTAAGATCAGGCGAATTTACATTCCAGTCGGCACCTGTCCAGATAGCCATATTATAAATAATACTGTTCGGGCCATATTGAACATCTGGAAAATCATCCGTATTCTGCCTGTTGAAATCAAGGCTTCCTTCAAATTTCCAGCGCGGTGATGGATTGAACGACGCAAATAAGTTCGCGTTTACTATATCCAGGTATTGGTAAGGGATATAGCTGTTCTGATGCTGTTGCGACACAGAAAACCTGGTAGTATAGTTGTCACCATTGGCAGTCAGGGCAATATCGTTGTTGGTCTGATAGCCCGTTCTTAAAAAATTAGCAAGGTTGTTGGCTCCGCGAGCTGTCCAGGGGGTTCCCTGGCGCACACCGTTAACCACAGGGCTGTCATATTGCGGAATCGACTGGCCATTAAAATAAGGCCCCCAAACGTCATAGTCACTATCCACACCGCCTGGTGCACCACCTTTTCCGTCCACGAACACATAAAATGTATTTTCACCCGGCCCAAATGAGTGCTGGACACGAGGGAAAGCAACAAAGCCTTTGTTTATTACCGTACTGCTGTTTAAATCAATGGTAAGACCTTTTTTTGCGTTATTGCCCTTTTTTGTAGTAATAACAATCGCACCGTTCTGTGCGCGGCTACCATATAAAGCCGCTGCAGCCGGGCCTTTCAGTACGGTATAACTCTCGATATCATCCGGGCTAAGGTCAAAGGTATCCGAGTTAACCGGCAAACCATCGATAACATAAAGTGTAACTGTACCACCGCGTATTGTCACGTTTGGCACACCCAAGATTTCAGAAGTTGCACCTACCGACAAGCCAGCTACTTTACCGATCAAACCGTTTATAGGGTTTGGATCACGTGCGGTAGTGAGTTGGTCGCCCTTAACTTCTTGCGTTGCATAACCAATGTGGCGGGTTTCTTTCTTAACACCCAACGCGGTTACCACCACTTCATTAAGGGATTTGCTATCGGAAACGAGTGCTACGTTTATATTAGTCTGGTCACCTACAGTAACATCCTGTGATAGGTAGCCCAGAAATTTAAAGGTAAGCATCTGGCCTTTTTCGACAGTAAATAAAAAACGACCGTTGACGTCGGTTACTGTGCCTTTAGTAGTACCCTTAAGTAAGACGGTTACGCCGGGTAAAGGCTGCTTGTTTTCGTCGGTGACTGTACCACCGATTTTTGTCTGCCCGAATGAGAGTACCGGGGCAAGGAATAATAACGTCATCGTTATTACTGTCCTGAAGTGAATGTAAAGCTGCTTCATCTGCTTAATTAATTAGGTGAGAAGGATATTTTTCATGCAGCAATACTAAACTTAGTTTATTATTTGTAAACTAAGTTAGTATTAAGGAAAGCTTAAGGTTACGTACGAAACGTGTTAAGAAGGGCAGTTTTTATAACAGCAGAATTACAATCGACTTACAATTATTTAATATTCAGATAGAGGTGCCGAATCAGTTATTATTATATAGATGGTTTATGGCTAAAGATCTAAGGTGCTCGAGCCCCTGCACCGGAACATTCATTTCCTTAGCCTGGTCATCCCAATGACGCAGCTTAATAAATAGCTCAGCATCAGGATGCCTCTCAAATTCGGCGGCTTCCTGTTCGGTCATGCGCCCTCCCTGGAACTCAAGTGTGGCCCGACTTGCTTCGGAAAGCTTATTATAATATTCGGGGTATTTATAAGTAAGGTATCTTTTTGCAATAACGTGGCTCTCTACCAATGTAGCCAGTCTTTCTGAAAATCCGCGCTCGCGCAGATAATCAGCACCAAGCTTCTCATGATCGACGTTGCCAAAGCCGTCCATGCTTTCTGTCTCAGCATCTTCAGCACATAAATGCCCAATATCATGAAAAAAAGCGGCCAAAATAACCTCGTCATCATAACCTTCATCTTCAGCCAGCATAGCCGCCTGAGACATGTGCTCCAATTGGGACACAGGCTCGCCGATATAATCCTCATCGCCGTGTTTTTCATACAAAGCGAAAACTTCATCAACAATTTCTTCCGGTGTAGTAGCTCGACTCATAGATGTAACGGTTATGCTGCAAATTAAAACATCAGTTATTATTAAATTATTAAATTTCTATAATTGATCCGCCTATCCCGATTAAATTGTTTTTTATTGCAGTGAGGTTTTAAAAATCTTATTTTGTAAACTAAATCATAAATTCATCAGTTTACCTATATCTATGGAAGATGATATACTGATCCAGATCAGTAACCGGATAAAAGAGCGTAGGCGCGAACAAAATATTACTGTACAGGAATTGGCCAATCAGGCCAATGTGAGCAAAGGATTGATATCACAGATAGAAAATAGTCGGACAATACCCTCTTTAATCGTATTGATTGATATCATTAAAGCCCTGAACATTGACCTGAACGAGTTCTTTAAAGACATACATACCAAAAACAATATATCACCTGTCCTAGTAAAGCGCAAAGAAGAGTACGATCACTTTGAAAAAGAGCATGCGATCGGTTTTCATTATAAAAGAATATTTACCCGGTTCATTGATCATTCAACAGTAGATATTGTCATCCTCGAGCTGGAACCAAATTCAAGCCGTCCGTTGGTCGAAACTGATGCTTTTGAATATAAATACATCATGTCCGGTCAGGTTGAATACCTTATAAACGGAGAAAAAATACTTTTAGGTCCAGGTGATTCATTACTATTTGACGGGCGTATTCCCCATACCCCCGTCAACATGGGACAGGATACTGCCAGTATGCTGGTGATATATTTTTTTCAAGAAAAGTGAGCTATTAGTTAATCAGTGACCGGTTGATCAGTTATCTGGCCTGGTTAACTGAAACGATTAACTAATCACAAAAAACAAATTAATCAAACCTTAACACTAAATTAGTTCGATATTAATAAACTTAGTTTAGTATTGCTGAACTTTTAATTCCTACTATAATGCCTATTAAATTAGTTATTTTTGATATCGCAGGTACCACTGTTAAGGATGACCACAATGTAAGTAAAGCCTTTAAAGCAGCGTTGGACAAGTACAATTACAATGTTCCGTTAGAATTGATCAACCCGTTGATGGGATATGAAAAAAACCAGGCCATCACACAAATGTTGCGCTTGCATGAGACAGATGAATCAAAAATTACTGTCGGGCTGGTAAATGATATCCATCGGGAATTTGTAAAGCAAATGATTCATTTTTACCAGTTTGAACCAGGCATTGAGCCCCTGCCAAATGTGGAAGAAACATTTGCAGCTTTGCATAACACCGGTGTCCTGGTAGGCATAAATACCGGTTTCTCAAGAGATATTGCCGAAACTATAGTAAACAGATTACAATGGCGCGAAAAAGGCCTGATCGATTACCTGATAGGTTCAGATGAGGTAGAACTCGGCCGGCCACACCCTTTCATGATCCAAAAAATCATGCAGGAAGCCGATATTACCGATCCTAAAGAAGTGGTCAAAGTGGGTGATACCGAAGTGGATATTCGCGAAGGCCAAAGCGTTGGCTGTAAATATGTTATTGGCGTTACAACCGGTATATTTACAAGAGCAGAGTTGGAAGAATATCACCCTACTCAAATTATCGACGATATTGCTGAACTCCTGGATATCATCAAACAATAGAATGAAACTGATCGATCAGTACAAACAAAAGGTAGCCAAATGGCCTTATGGGGTGTTATCGGCTATGGCTGCTGTGTCGTCCTTCGGGGCATATACTTGTATGTATGCGTTTCGAAAAGCATTTGCGGCTGGTACCTTCAGCGGCCTGCAATATTTGCACGTCGATTATAAAGTGTGGCTGGTAATCGCACAGGTAATTGGTTACACGCTCAGTAAATTCTATGGTGTTAAATTCATTTCGGAATTAAAACCCGGCCAACGCGCGAAATATATTTTGATGCTGATCGGCATAGCGTGGGCAGCACTATTGTTTTTTTCTATAATACCAGCACCATATAATATAATTTGTCTATTTATAAATGGGTTTCCTCTCGGATTGATCTGGGGATTGGTGTTTGGCTATTTGGAAGGGCGTAAATCCACAGAATTTATGGCGGCTGTTTTATCCATCAGTTTGATATTTGCATCTGGTTTTGTAAAAACCGTTGCACGTATGCTAATGAGCTCGTTTCATATTAGTGAATACAGCATGCCTTTTATTACAGGTGCATTATTCGTACTACCACTGTTATTGTTTGTCTTTACGCTGGAGTTAATACCTCCGCCAACACCTGAAGATATCCGCCTGCGTACTAAACGTTTGCCAATGGATGCGGCGGAGCGAAAGAGTTTTTTACAAAGATTTCTTCCGGGTGTTATACTTACACTTATCATCTATGTGCTGCTCACTATCATGCGCGATGTACGCGACAGTTTTGAGGTGGAGATATGGAACAGCATGGGCATAAAAGACAATACGATCTACACTAAAATAGATACTATTATATCTGTAATCGTATTGGTGGCGATGAGCTTATTGATCCTGGTCAAAAAGAATTTGAAGGCCTTTCGCTTGATCCATATCATGATCATTTCAGGCTGTTTACTTATTGGTATAGGAACAGTCTTATTTACTTTTCACCTGATCAGCCCTATGGTTTGGATGACCTTAGCTGGTCTCGGACTTTACCTGGGTTACGTGCCTTATAATGCTGTTTTCTTCGAGCGTTTGTTGGCCTCTTTCCACTATAAGGGCAATGTTGGCTTTTTAATTTATGTAGCTGATTCCATTGGATACCTGGGTAGCGTAAGCGTGCTTTTAGTAAAAGAATTTGGGCAGCCTTCCATTAGTTGGGGCATGTTTTTTAAAGACAGCGTATTGGCTGTAGCCGTTATAGGCGGTATATGTGCTACTTTATCGCTGCTATACTTTATGCGCAGCGCCCGCAAAGATAAACTGGACCAGCAAGAACAATTGAATATTTTACCTGTATGAAGAATTCTTCGGCCATAGTTATTGGTGCCGGAATCGTAGGCCTTGCCACCGCACGTGCACTGGCCATAAGAGGTTACCGTGTAACGGTTTTTGAACGTAACGAACGCGCCGTTGGTGCATCCATCCGTAATTTCGGAATGGTATGGCCCATCGGCCAGCAAACCGGCCCGCTGTTTGAGCGGGCAATGCTATCGCGCAGTATTTATAAAGAAATATGTACCGAGGCCAACATCTGGCACAATGAAGTGGGTTCATTGCACCTGGCTTATCACGATGATGAGCTGCAGGTAATGGCTGAGTATGTCGAGGCGAACAAACTATACCGCGATTGCGGCTTGCTCACTTCCGCACAGGCTTTAGAAAAATCTCCGGCCGTTAACCCAAATGGATTGAAAGGAGCTTTATGGAGCGGTGAGGAAATGATCATTGAATCAAGGGTGGCTGTTGGACAAATAGCGGCTTATCTTGCTGAAAAATATGGCGTCAATTTTCATTGGAACACAGCCATCAATAAAATAGAACACCCAGCCGCTTTTTCGGGAGGGCGCAGTTGGCAGGCGGATGAAATATTTGTTTGCAGCGGCGCCGACTTCGAAACCCTCTATCCTGCTCTGTTCCTGGAAACCAAGATTACCAAATGCAAACTGCAAATGATGCGTTTAGTAGCCCAGCCTGACGGATGGCGCATTGGGCCGTCGCTGTGTGGCGGTTTATCAATGATCCACTATCCCGGCTTTCAGATCGCACCTTCATTACCTGCGCTGCGCAACAGGTACGAGGAACAATATGCGGAACACCTGAACTGGGGCATCCATGTAATGGTTTCACAAAACGGCGGCGGAGAGCTGACCATCGGCGATTCGCACGAATATGGCCTGGTGCATGACCCTTTCGACAAAACATTTATTAATAAATTGATAACCGAATACTTACATACCTTCGCCAATTTTAAGGACTGGCAGCTGATGCAATCATGGCATGGCATTTATCCTAAAATGATGAATGGCCAGACGGAGCTAATCGTGGAAACAGAACCGGGAGTGACCGTAATCAATGGCCTTGGCGGTAACGGAATGACCTTGTCATTCGGGCTTTGCGAGCAGTATTTTACAACACGATAGGCGAATGTGCAGGTGTGCATACGTGTAGATAATAATTGATTATTAACTTTAAAATTTGCAAATCTGCACATCCGCATATTTGCACATCAAAACCATGATCGACTCAAGAAGAGATTTTCTAAAAAAAGCAGCTTTACTGGCCGGGGCAACCGGACTGGCTAATATCATCCCTGCTTCTATTCAAAAAGCGATGGCTATTAATGCACCAGAAGGTAGTACCTATATGGATGCCGAGCACATTGTGATATTGATGCAGGAAAACCGCTCTTTCGATCATACCTATGGAACTTTACAGGGCGTTCGCGGTTATAATGATCCGCGCGCCATTGATCTGCCCAATAAGAACAAAGTATGGTTGCAGTCAAACGCTGAAGGCGAAACTTTTGCCCCGTTCCACCTGGATATAAAAAACACTAAAGCTACCTGGATGAGTTCGTTGCCGCACTCTTGGGCCAACCAGGTAAATGCACGCAACGACGGCAGGTATGACCAGTGGCTGAACGTAAAAAAGAACGGCATTAAAGAGTACAGCCACATGCCACTGACAATGGGCTTCCACAATCGCGGGGACATTCCGTTTTATTATGCGCTGGCTGATGCCTTTACTGTTTGCGACCAGAATTTTTGTTCGTCATTAACCGGAACAAACCCCAACAGGCTTTACTTCTGGACGGGTACCGTACGCCCCGAACAACACGAAAACTCAAGGGCACACGTGTGGAATGACGATATGGATTATGGTACCTTAAAATGGAAAACATTTCCTGAACGACTGGAAGAGAACGGCATCTCGTGGAAATGTTATCAGAACGAGGTAGCCATTGACACCGGTTTCGAAGGAGAAGAAGATCCGTGGCTATCGAACTTTCAGGATAATCCGCTGGAGTTTTTCGGTCAGTACAATATCCATTTGCATCCAAAGCATTTGGAGGCGATGGAAAAAAGGTCGGCCCAGTTACCACAAAAAATAGATGAACTTCAGAAAAAGATCGCCTCCCTGCCGGCAGGCGATGCCCATATCGATCATCTGAAACATCAGTTGAAAGATTTACAGGACTACCTTACCAGCGTAACCAAAGAACGGGAACAATACAAAGCGGGTCAATTTGATGCCCTGTCAGATCATGAAAAAAGCCTGTACCGCAAGGCCTTTGACACCAATGCTAACGACCCTGATTATCGTGACCTGATCACTTTAAAATATAACGACAATGGTATCGAGCGTGAAATGCAGGTTCCAAAAGGTGACGTTCTGTATCAGTTCAGAGATGATGTAAAGAACGGCAAATTGCCAACCGTATCGTGGGTTACCGCTCCGGAGCATTTCAGCGACCACCCGAGCTCGGCATGGTATGGCGCCTGGTACGTATCCGAAGTTTTGGATATCCTGACACAAAACCCTGAGGTGTGGAAGAAAACGATCTTCATCCTGGCTTATGATGAAAACGATGGTTATTTTGATCATGTACCGCCGTTTACTGCGCCACACTCCGGCAGGCCTGAAACCGGAAAAGTTTCAAAAGGACTGGACACGCGGGTTGATTATGTAACGCTTGAGCAGGAAAGGGACCGCAAAGGCTTCCCTGAACCATTCGACCGTGAATGCGCTATCGGCCTTGGCTTTCGTGTACCCCTGGTTATCGCCTCACCATGGAGCAAGGGCGGGTATGTTAACTCTGAAGTATTTGACCATACGTCTACCCTGCAGTTTTTGGAACATTTCTTAACCAAAAAAACAGGAAAGAAAATAATTGAAACGAATATCAGCGACTGGCGCAGAACGGTCTGCGGCGATCTGACCTCGATTTTCCGACCATATCATAGTGATGAAATTAAAAATCCTGCGTTCGTAAAAAGAGACCCATTTGTTGAAAGTATCCATAAAGCGCAATTCAAAAAATTGCCAGCCGACTATAAGCATTTGACCAAAGAAGAGATCGCGCAGGCTAATCGCGAGCCGCACAATTCGCTGTATCTACCAAAACAGGAAAAAGGTATCCGCCCGTCATGTGCTATACCATATGAGCTGTATGTTGATGGTAAGCTGAGCGCCGATAAAAAATCATTCGATATAGAATTTACGGCAGGTAATAAAATATGGGGCGATAAAGCTATAGGAGCGCCGTTTAACGTTTATGCTCCCGGAGGCTACAAACAAACCAACGGCAAATTCGAAAACTTACGTGCCTGGGCTTATGGCTTAACTGCAGGCGATACGTTAACCGATAGCTGGCCGATGGATGATTTTGAGGAAAAGAATTATCATTTAAGGGTATATGGCCCGAATGGATTTTACCGTGAATTTAAAGGCAATGCCGGGGATCCGGCAGTGCACATCAATTTCGACTATCAGCATGCGCTAACAGACAACAAAAAACTGACCGGCAATGTAATCGTTGAGATCAGCAATCAAACGAACAAGCCGCAGACCATTGAAATCAAGGATAACGCTTATAATGTGAACAATCATCAGCGTATGGTACCCGCATCTGGTAAGGCTTCAATAGTTTTGAATCTGGAGAAAAGTCACCATTGGTATGACTTTAGTGTACGAACAAACGGCCATCAGGCCCTTGAGAAACGCTATGCCGGCCATGTTGAAACTGGTCAAAGCAGTTACACTGATCCATTGATGGGCGAAGTAATTGCTTGATTAGCTATAAAGCTTTGTGTAGATTTGAATTGAACTTCCTTATTTCAATCCTATCTATGTCAACATTTCGCCTGTTAAAATCTTTTATGTTCATGCTATGCATGATTCTTATATATTCTAAAGCCACTGCCCAGCAAAAACCTCAGATCAACAGTCCGGAGTTTTATGGTGCACGAACCGGCAAGCATTTTTTTTATACCATTCCGGTGAGCGGTTCAAGACCAATGGAGATTGGTGCCAAAAATCTGCCAAAAGGTCTAAGTTATGATAAGAAAAATGGAATTATTTCGGGCAGTATCATCAAAAAGGGTAAATACCGGGTTGAGATTAGCGCTATAAATAAAAGTGGCTCTTCAAAAAAACATTTCACCATTGTGGCAGGCGATCAGTTGGCCTTGACACCTCCCATGGGCTGGAGCAGTTGGTATAGCTATGGAAGAAAAGCAAGGGAGTCTGATGTTTTAAAGACCGCTCAACTGATGAAGAAATACGGGCTTGACCAATACGGTTGGAGCATACTGGAGATCGATGATCCCTGGACTAACCAGCCTGACGATAAAGACCGTGTTTGGGAGCAATTAAATCATAAGGCAAATAAAGATGTTTACCAATATCACGAAGGGCCCAATAACCTGCCCGATAGAAAGGGTATTGTACGTGACGGCGATGGAATGCTACTGCCAAATCAGCATTACAAAAACATCGGGCAGACAGTAAAGCAGATACATGATTTAGGTTTCAAAGTTGGTATTTACAGTTCACCGGGACCCCTTACCTGTGGCGGTGTTGCAGGAAGCTATGGCCACGAATTGCAGGACGCTAAATATTTTGCTAAAGTCGGTTTTGATTATCTGAAATATGATTGGTGCAGCTACGGCGTATTTGCCAAAGACAATTCAGAAGAAGAACTAATGAAGCCTTACACATTGATGGGTAACGCATTAAAAGAACAACCGAGAGACATTATCTTTTCGCTTTGTCAATACGGGATGGGTGATGTTTGGAAATGGGGTTATAAAACCGGCGGTCAGCTATGGCGGACCGGCGACGATGTGCGTGACAACTGGGGTTCGGTATATACTGCCTTTAAAAAACTGGCCGATAAATCAGAATACGTGCAACCCGGCAGGTGGAACGACCCGGATATTTTACAAATAGGTGCTGTTGGAGCTGAAAGCCGCGAAGGGAACAGTAATCACCTGACCAAAGAGGAACAACGAACGGTAATGAGTATGTGGTGTTTGCTAAGCGCACCATTGTTTATCGGCGCTAATGTCGAGCATATCGATCCGTTCACTCTATCATTGCTAACTAACAACGAGGTGATAGCTATTGATCAGGATGCTTTAGGCAAGGCCGCAAATCTTAAACTTACTTTGGACAATAAAGTAGAAGTTTGGACAAAAGAATTGTATGATGGACGGATTGCAGTAGGGTTACTCAATCCAAATGACAGGGAACAAAGCTTCGATTTTCAATTTTCAGCAATCGGCACAGATTCCGCTTACGAGGTCCGCAATTTGTGGCTGAAAAAGAGCTTAGGGGAGCAATTGAAAAGCCTCCCATGTAATATTCCACCACATGGGATACTGCTCATTACCCTGAAAAAGTAGTTCAACTAACGCAGGTGCGCTTACGAGACCCAGCGAACATTAAAAAAAGAGCAAAACTTAACAGTATGTAAAGGAGCTGCGCCTAGCAGCCAAACTGTCGCAAATGATGATCGGTATGTTTATAGGCCACATAGCCGACTTGTTCGAGAGTCATTTTACCAAAGAAGGGATGTTCAATACCCTCATGCGAAAATTGGCCATGGGCTTGCAGCAGGCTAATCCACTTTTGCTTTTCGGCGTTTACATTTCCGCCATCCGTGGTGATTTTAAATTCGGGAGATGTCGGTGTATTGCGTCTTAGTGGCGTTTCATCCTTGAGTATGCGGCGCAGCGCCATTCTCCCAAATATTCGTCCCACAAAAGCTCTTTTTAATTTTTGTCTGCCTGACATCAGTTCCTCCCAGGCTGTACAATGCCTTAGCATTTGCGAAACGTTCATTTTGCCCCATTCGGCCCGGCTGCTTTCATTCAGATTGCCTATTCTGTTAATCAGCTCATCCCTGGTTGCTTTATCGAGAGTGGTTTTCATATCCGTGAGATTTATAATCGCTTATTACAAATATAAATTTTAAGGTACAAATACTTCCTTGAATACATGGCAGATATACGAAGCTTACCGGGAGCCCCCACTTAGAACAAAGAGAGGTTCTGGGGATTAGTTATCCTTTAAAGCAATATTAAATCATTTGTCGTAACAGTATAGGCGATGACTCATTGAATTAACATTGGAAATATCAAGATTAATACAAACATCACTTAAGACTAACCTTGTATTTACCTGAATGCCTGTTTTTTGTGTGAGTAATCCTTTAAACGTAAAACTTATATTATCATGAAAAACACGCCCGGCTTCTTCAGAGCCGCCGCGATAGCTGCTAAAGTTACCGGCGCGCTCTTCTTCGGTTTGTATTTTACAGGCTGTAAGAAAGAGATCAAAACATCATCTTCTTCAGCCATTAACAAAGTAAAACATGTTGTGGTTATCTACCTTGAAAATCACAGCTTTGACAACTTGTATGGCCAATTCCAGGGCGCCAACGGATTATCGAATGCAACTGCAGCAAATACTACACAGGTAGATGCAACTGGTACCCCATATACTTATTTACCGGCTATTCCGGGTACACCTGCTTTCCCGACTACTCTGCCAAATACTTATTTTAATATAGACCAGTATGTTCCCAATGATATGAAAACCGAGGACGTGCTGCACCGTTATTACCAGGAGCAAATGCAAATAGACGGTGGCAAAATGGATAAATTTGCTTTATACAACACCTCCGCGGGTTTATCACAGGGTTTTTATACCACCAGCTTATTACCGTTGCTGCCAATGGCCCAGAAATATGTTCTGTGCGATAACTTTTTCCATAGCGCTTTTGGCGGTTCATTCCTGAACCATATGTGGCTTATCGCAGCTGCCAGCCCTACTTTTCCAGGCGCACCATCAGGCATTGTTGCTCAGCTTGATGCTTCGGGTAAGGTAATAAAAGACGGCGCTGTAACCCCCGCTGGTTATGTTGTAAATACTAGTTATACTGTCAACACCCCACATCCTGCAAGCGCTGTTTCTGCTAATCTTGTACCTAACCAGACTATACCTACAATTGGTGACAGGTTAAGTGATAAAAAAGTATCATGGGCCTGGTATTCGGGCGGATGGAATGATGCGCTAGCCGGTAACCCTGCTCCAACTTTCCAGTTTCATCACCAACCGTTCGCTTACTTTGCAAATTATGCTGATGGCACACAGGCAAAAACAGATCACCTGAAAGACGAGACCGAATTTATAGCTGCTGCTAAAGCCGGTACACTCCCAGCTGTTTCATTTGTTAAACCTTTGGGCATTGATAACGAACACCCTGGTTACGCTGATCTTCAAACTGGTGAAAACCACACTCTGGAACTAATCAACGATGTATTAAATGGCCCGAATGGTAAAGACGCCGTGATCATTATTACTTATGATGAGAACGGAGGTTTCTGGGATCACGTAGCTCCACCGGCAATCGACCCTAAATGGGGGCCTGGTACTCGCGTACCTGCCATCATCATATCTCCCTTTGCGAAAAACAGCTATGTGGACCACACACAATATGAAACGGTGAGTATACTTTCATTTATTGAGAAAAGATGGGACCTGCAACCATTGTCAACCCGCGACAAAAATGCCGACCCGCTATCAAATGCATTCAAGTTCTAAACAATAAACGCAAAGTTTAGGTGGCAATCAACCGGTTGCTCCCTTTACTTTCTTAATGAGGTATCCGCTTAATGAAAAAATTTGTTTTTATATCGGTAACACTGTTCGTCCTTATGGGCTATTTGCCCTTTTCAAGCAAACAAAAGCAGGTCGTTGCCGAAAAAACAAGACATTATTGCCTTCATAAGGCTTTGGACAGTAAATAATACAAAAGCTCCTCTTTCTACCAAAGCTGAATTGTGCCGCCTATTTGTTTTGGATTGACCATGACTTTATGTAAGTTAGTGGTAATCAATTAAAACCATTTTACCTGGATTATGAAAACAAAAACAATCTCCGTTCGGGGGCTTCTCCTTTTTTGCTCCCTTGCAAGCCTGTCTTGCCTAATCTCCTGCTCTAAAAATAACGTCGGTCCTAAAAGTAACATGGCCAATATGCATGTCACAAAAAGCCTGGCCACGACAACGCTCACCTATCAATTGGTATGGTCGGACGAGTTTAATGGCACCAGCGTTGACCCAACCAATTGGACATATGACACGGGTGGCGGCGGCTGGGGTAATAATGAGTTAGAATATTATCAAGCAGCTAATGCAACCGTATCAAACGGCAATTTGGTTATTACCGCCAAAAAGCAGCGAGTCGGAGCCAATGCCTATACCTCGGCCCGGTTGAAAACCCAGGGGTTACGACAATTCACCTATGGAAAAATTGAAGCCCGGATAAAGCTGCCGGTGGTTAAAGGTTTATGGCCCGCATTCTGGATGCTGGGTTCAAACATCAATACTGTTGGCTGGCCACAATGTGGCGAAACGGATATTATGGAACATATTAATACTGATAGCCTTATATATGGGACCGCCCATTGGTATAATAATGGAAATGCTTCGTCCGGCGGAAATACAACTACCTCACCAAGCGGTTATCATATTTACGATGTAGAATGGACACCTACATCGCTCACCTGGCATATAGACGGAGTGCAATACTATACGCTGGATATCAGTAACGGCGTAAATAATACAGGCGCATTTCAAAATCCATTTTTTATCATCCTTAATCTGGCCGTCGGCGGTAACTGGCCGGGGAAGACCATTGACACCAGCAAACTGCCAGCCAGCATGTATGTGGACTATGTGAGAGTATATCAATTGATGTAAGCAAATCATTAAGCAGGGTTGTTCGGGAGACCCTGCTTAATGACTTACTAAGATTTACTTGCAGTCGTCAGTCCGGAAATTGTCAATATAGACTGTTAGGGTACCCTGATTGTTGAGGGTTACATGGACGTCTATTTTGATGAGTACATTATTTTTGCCTCCCGGCGTGCTTACCAGGATCGATTGGGTTTCTTTATTTACAAGCTTTCCGTCAGTAAGTGAGGTATTGAAGGTTTGTTCATAGCTGACAGAGCCCGTATAAGCCGTCCCTGTCACCGCGCCAACGAGTTTGAAATTTTGCGCGTTCACGTGTTCTGTCACTGATAAATTGTTGTTATTAAGCACGCTGTGGATATCGAGATGGTAAATTCCGCTTACAACCTTTAATTGTTCGCCGGTACAACCACTAACCTGAATACCCAATGTAGTCATATCGAAGTCCTGTTGGTCATTGGAAGTACTGGCCGCGGATAAACTCTTTGCTGTGAATGCAGGCATGTGCTTTTCTGATACCGGATTGACAGCAGATTTCTGACAAGATGCGAGGAATATAACGGTAGCTGTAAAACAGGCGGTAATAATTGTTTTCATAATTATGGGTTTAATAGAAATCAATAGATAAAAACGCGAAAGCACTTCTGCATAAGGCAGTAGAAGCTTTTAAAATCTGTTAAACCAATTAGCATTAGAGCTTGCACAAAAAAATTTGCTGCCCGGAAGAAAACGCTCTAAGATAATACTCTTAATGCTATTTTTTATTCGGGAATAATTATTTTTTCTAACAGGGTTTCCCTTTTGAAGACCCTGCCTAGGCACATGCCATATCTTTAGCTTTGCGGCGTTCCTTCGCTGGTATCACCCGGATTTTCCTCATGCAGAATCTCGTTCTTTTTAAGCGCGTCCCGGTCGGCTTTAGGCGCTCTTCGTGGTTTTTGGAGGTATTCAGGCACCTCTTCAACAACCGGCTCCACTACATTGCCAAAAATAGATTGCTTCAGCCGGTCCAGCCGGTCGGCCATTTGCCGGCGGACTGAAGTACCTGTCTCTGTGAGAAATAAATAAGCGGCAGCGCCTGCAATTACGGAGCCAGCTATAACTCCTCCTATCAAAATTCTATGATCGTTTCTTTCAAATGGATTTTTCATATAATAGGTTTTTAAAATAAAACATCACAGACTCCTTTTGGTTCTTGCGAATTATTTTTAGACAGCTCCCGATTATAATAAAAGTCAAAATTTTGTATATTTATTAGGCTGATCTTTTAATCAACCAGCTAGCAAACCATGAACCTTACAGAACTCATTTCAGATTGGATTAAAAAAGTTGAGAAAGAAAACCCTCCCGGCCCGGATATTGCCGCTATTAATTTTGGCATGATGCAGTCGGGTAAAAATTATATGGTTTATATAACCGGCGCCGAAGTTTATGATGCAGATGACGACGACTGGGCCGGCGAAATAGATTATCAACCCATCAGGGCAAACAAATACTATACCCTCCCGCCTGAGACAACAACAGGGTTAAAACGGGCAAAAGTGCTGGAACTGGTAATCGATACCCTCAAGCAATTAGTCAAAGCCGAACCAGATCGTGTTCTTTTTGCCAATCGGGTGGTAACTGCCAATTTCGACGATGGCGATTTGACCGTTATAAAGAAGGGATAAGGGGTTCATTTGTCGGGGAACCTTTTAGAGGCTCCCTGCAGGGAGCTTGATCATTTTTCCCCATCTTTCATGGCTTGAAAAGCATTAATCCCGATCATTTTTCACCACGGTACTAAAGTGTACCAATGTGCCATCTTCAGCCATCCCTTCAATGGTTATCCTATAATCATGCGCAGTATTGCTTTTTTTAAAAGAAAAATGAAACCCACCACCGGCATCTGCTTTTAAATTTGCGTTCCAGTAAATAGTACTTACTTCCTGCGGCGCAGCTAATAAATCATCAGCAGTTTTATTACCGGTATTATTAACACAGTGCGTGTCACTATAACCATTAAACAAAAAAGGGCTAAGGTCTTTTGTTGAAAGGCTCTTTTTAAAAGTAACGCTTTTCCCTTTTTTTAAATATACAGCTATAGCGCCCAGCGCTCCGCCTTTTAAAGGTGCCATTAAAAAAGGTGGCGGTATATACCTAACCAGGGCTATGCTCTCCAGGGGAATGGTCCTTACATTTTCATATGGCACAAGAATTTCATTAATGTAAAAATATGGATAGCCCTGCGTGGTGTTATCGGTGGCAGCGTTGGCTAGTGCAAATCGTGGTGCCCGTTCCGTGCCCGTAATGTTAAGTGTGGGTATACGTGATTTGATAAGTTGAAAAAAGCCTGGTAACCTTTGAACAGAGTCGATGGTTACATCAATGGTGCAGGTGCCAGGTGTTTCAAAGTAACTGCTGGTGTATTGCTCAACTAACTCCTCTACCGAAAGCGGCGGTATCGGGCCTGGTTTATAAGGCTTGGCTGCAGCACGTTGGGCGACCGCTGTGGCTTTGCTATTAGATGCTTTTTGTTTTGCAATATAATTATGCCACGCAGCGCTTGCCAATAGCTGCTCGTTAAGTAAAGGCACCCAGTTATCCGGTATAGACAGTATACTGTCAACAGGTGATGTAAAAAACTTTATGTTGATGCCGGAAACAAGCTTATTATTATTGGTGGCCACGAAGTAAAGTTTGGATAATCCTGTAAAATTATAATTACTCAATAAAAACTTTCCGTCGCTGTCAGGCTCAATACTGCCTACGTATGTAGATGAATCAGGTTTTTGCACCAACAGCTGTATACGCAATTGATCCTTGCCAGATATTTTGCTATAATCACTTATTTGGCCGGCAGCATATAAATCCTGTTCCGGCTTATATTTTAAGGGGGCATTTTTATTCTTTAATACTTCATCCCACTTAAACCGTTTCTGATCACTTGTTTGCATTAAAAGATCAAGTGATTTCCGCGTGCTGTCATTATTTGCGTTAAAGTACCATGTTGGATTGTATACAAAATTGGTAAGTTCTGTGGACAGTAAAACAGACGAAAAAATATTTTGCTGCATGTTACCTTCACCGTCTAAGGCAGCATCTGTAACTGCAACAGAAAAATTGCCTTTAATTGGTGTCCCATTCTTATCGCGCACCGTAAAACCAAAAGCCCCAGGCGTAGTTGCGTCTTTAGCCAGCGCGGTTTGCAGCACATTTTTTGGTGGTATAAAAATCAACCGTTCTGCACGGGGCGTGCTGCTGGCATCAAAAAAAGTAAGCTGTAAAACGCCGGCATCAAAATCTTTTATAGGGACGATGAATTTATTAACGCCGCGATGAAGTTGTAACGGAAAGGTGGCTGCCTTACCATTACTTTGGCCGGCCGCCAAAACCAATTGTTGAAATTGCATGGCGTTCACACCCCTGCATGCTATATCAACATCAAATTCATCTTCCTTTTGTTTAGCTATTTTTATGGATATGCCTGAAGGTTTTGCCGCCGGTAATGCAATTGTTTGGATGCTGCCGTCAGGAAAATGAACAATTGCGCTATAGTGTTGGCCAGGTAGTGGGCGCATACTAAAGTCACCCATTCCATCATGTATTACTGCCAGCGATGCAATATTTTTGTTAGCACCGTCCAGTATCTCGCCCGAAATGGCCGTAGGCATGCCATATTGATCAGTAGCTTTAAATGTTACGTGGCATAAATTAGAATCAACCAGGCTGCCACCCTCCGGAAAGAATAAGATACTGTACCGGCTGGCAGGTTTTGGCGCGGCAACGTCTGTAATATCCTCTATGTTATGTATATAAATAGTTTTATTAAAAATAAATTCACCCTCAAAATTTAGCATCCAGGCCGTAAACCCACGTAGCTGGTAAGTCCCGCTTTTAAGTTTGCCGGGCAGATAAATACCACCGTCTGCAGTGCCTGAAAGCAAGGGCAATTTATTAAGCAATATAATATTGCCATTGGCATCTGCCAGTTGCACGTATACAACTTTGCTTATGTCAGAACTTTCATTATACGCTATGCCCAAAACCTTGTACCAAATGGTTTGCCCGGTAATATAAAATGACTGGTCTGTTTGAATACTTATCTTTTCGCGAGGATGGGTTTTATAATAGGCCAGCAGGGCATCCAGTATTTTTGAAGGCAGGTTATGATCAACAAAAGAGAATAGCGGGAATGCCATAAAAAAAAGTAGTCGGCATATTCTCATATCTCAAGCAGCTTAGAAAACAAACATAGGTTACCAGGTAATGATATACAATATCATACTAAAATATTTAATAGCATAAATTTATTGAAAATACCTCCATACCTCGATTTGCCCAGCCTTTGGAATGACTTTTAAAGACTCAGCGAAACCCCAATACGAAATACAAGCACGTAATTTCGGAACGCATACTATTTTAGGCTGTTGCCATTCAAGAGGGATAAAGTTATCGTTTGGACCGACTGCTGCTAAAAGTGAATCAGTAGCTACGGAAATCCGATATTTACTAAAAATTGCTGACATAACTGTCATTTTATATAAGAGTTATTCAACGCAATTTAAAATAAGTTAGGTACTTTGGAGTATTACCTAACTTATTTTTGCGGAGAGAGAGGGATTCGAACCCTCGATACCCTTTAGGGGTATACACACTTTCCAGGCGTGCTCTTTCGACCACTCAGACATCTCTCCGGGAAATGGATTGCAAATGTATAACAATTGCGCTGAATATCGAATAGCATTTGCTTATTGGACTAGTAGCAAGACAGGGGGCTTCCCCAGAAGCCCCCTGTTGGGTAGAAGGAGAAATATCTGCGACTCTTTTGGGAGAGACATTCTGCTCTAAATCACGCCGGGGTTAATGGCACCTTTATCGTCCGGGTAGCCGCCGTTGCCATCAACATCGTTAGTTGAACGATCGCTGCGCTGTCCTTCTTCATTCTCATCAATGTCTTCGTCATCAGTCAGTTCTTCATCATCCGTGTCTTCAGTATCAAGTTCGTCTCCTTCTGTTTCTTCTTCACCGTCAGTTTCAGGATAATCATCCTGGTTTGCGGGATCATTAAAGTCGTCATCGTCCGGTCCAATGTTTAGCGCGCTAAAATCTTGCATTTTCATGATGTTGTTTCTTTTAAAAACAGATGACTATAGCGGATGTTTGTAAGATTGCATATCTACGTATTTAAACAAATGGTACCGTATTTTCCACGCCATTAAAATTTATAGTGTCGCATTCGACCTGTTGCTTTGCCGTATTCACCATGCCGGTGTTACCCTAATGTTTGCGAGATTTGTATCAAAACAAAACCAATTTTGAATTTAATTTTTAATTGTATTACAAAGTGAGTCATGAGAAAAATAACTGTTCTATCATTTATCACATTAGATGGCGTAATGCAGGCACCGGGCGGACCTGAGGAAGATCCTTCGGAAGATTTCAAATATGGCGGCTGGTCTGCGCCTTTTGATGACGAGGCTGCCGGCAAGGTGATGCAAAAACAGCTGGAACCTGCTGATCTTCTTTTGGGCAGAAAAACATTTGAAATTTTTGCCAATTACTGGCCCGAGCATGCCGACTATTGGCCTGGCGTTATTGATGTCACCAAATATGCCTTGTCCCATACGATAACAGGTTCAGACCCGATAGTAACCCGGTGGAAGAATTCCGTTATCATCAAAAGCGTGGAAGATATAAAGCAGCTCAAAAATTCAGAAGGTCCCGACATTAAAATTTGGGGTAGCAGCAAGCTGGTTCAGCTATTGCTAAGGCATGACCTTGTGGACGAATTCTGGCTCAATATACACCCGGTAATTTTGGGCAGAGGAAAAAAGTTGTTTGGCAATGACGCGATGCCAAGGTCATTTACATTAGTAGAGAGTACAACAACCCCTAGCGGCGCTATTATGGCCAATTACAGGCGGGCCGGAGAAGTAAAAACAGGTACTATGGGAGCTTAAGCAATATTATATACCAATTAAAAAACTATGAAAGCAAAAATCACACCTTTCCTGCTGTTCAACACCGAAGCTGAGACAGCAGCCCGTTTTTATGTATCCGTATTTAACGGTAAGTTATTGAATGTTCAACACTACCCGGACAACAGCCCGATGCCTGGCGCTGTGATGACTGCCACCTTTGAAATTTTCGGCACAACAATGACCGCCTTAAACTGGGGGCAGGAGGCTAAATACACTGAATCGATTTCTTTCATGATTGAGCCGGAAACCCAGGAGGAAGTTGATCATTATTGGAACGCTCTGATTGCCGATGGCGGCTCCGAAGGCCCCTGCGGCTGGCTGAAAGACAAATACGGCGTATCGTGGCAAGTAGCGCCTGAAGTATTGTTACATCGTATTAATGATCCCGACCCCAAAAAATCATCAGCAGTAATGCAGGCCATGATGAAAATGAAGAAAATCATTATCAAGGATATCGAGGCGGCTTATGGAAATAGTTGATTGAATTGACTATCTTGAATTAAGTTAGGCGGTTGTATTGGTTGAAGATATTATAAAAGTTAAAGTTATTGGACCTCGCTTTCTACCAATACAACTAATATAACCAGTCAACATAATCAACCACTTAACTTAATCACCTAAAATCAAAATGTGTAAGATAGCCCTACCTGAACATAGAATACCGACGAATTAGGCAAATAAGTGGTAGTGGTGCCATCATCTGTTATTTTATGTACCGCTACCGCATAGGTCGGTGCAACCGAAAAACCAATTTTTTTCCAGCTATAGCCTATAGGTAAAGTATATTCATATGCCAGGGTCTGGAACTTGCTTGCACTCGAAGTTACGGAAGTAGCTTGGGGCGATGAAGTAGTAGTGGTAGTAGTACTAGTCGACGTAGCATTTTTTCCCTTTCCCTTTGAACTGGCGGCCTGGCGCTGAGATGCACTGTTTTTCTTCCGGGTATAGTAAGTAGACAAGAAATTTTGGGTACCGGCAACCACCTCGGCTTTCGGTTCGATACTCAAATGGTCTCCCTTGGTCAACACTTTTTCGAACTCAAATTCATGGCCGAGCCCTCCGGTGAGTAAAAAGTCGTTCCCGCCCGATTTCACCAAGGCATAATCGGCATGAATGGAGGGGGTGACCACATCAAACAGGTTATAGCTCAGGCCTGCCCCAACCGTCGCATCCAGAGCAGATATCACCTGCGTACTATTGAAGCTTGCAATATATTTCGATACCGCGATGCCCCCGCTCAAATTATCTAGATCAAAATTATATCCCGCCGCTAAGCCGCCGGCATCCAGCTTATCAAACTGGCGGCTGGGTATATAATTAACCTCTGCAGCGAAAAATATACCTGACTTTAACGTGTAGGTTAAACCAAGGCCATAATTAGGCGTGGCTATACTGTCAGTCCGGGCAAGGTAAACAGCATTGCTGCTATAAGTGAGGCCGATTTTTAAAGATGATTTCTTATGTGTTACAGTGTCCTTTTTGCTCGCTGTATCTTTTGCAGCCACCACCGTTTTAATCGATTTAGTTGCATTTGATAGTTGAGCTTTAACCGTTGTTATTATAAAAAGGGGGGAAATGAGGATAGTAAAGATATATTTATACATAGGGGTATTTAGTCAGCGCCTTTATACGAAATATCGTATCGCCATGTTTCGCAAATCGTAAAATTCCCAGCAATAACGTTATCGAGGATTAATTAGTATTGACATTAAGTTTATTGTATGTTTTAATTACTTAGTAACCCCGCAAACCCAGAAAATAGCGTTGGTAAAAAGCTTTTTATAAGCGTCGTTATCAAATAGGTTGGGTGAGTGGCCCATAAAAATATACACGTTGCGCGCCTTTACATGCTCATTGCTCCAAATCACGGGGTGGTCGCCCATTTTGACATCTGATTTCGGGATATAGGAATTCTCATCCAAGCTGGCTATTACATGCACATTTGGTCGCGGACTTTTATCATACGTATAAAATTCCTCGGTTTTTATCCAAAATGAGGGTGGAACGCCTTTCATAACGGGGTGTTGCTGATCTTCCACATTTATGTTTCCCTGCACAAAAGTGGCGATATAGTTTTTCCAGCGAATGCCACCCATAAAATCGGAGAACCATTGCCACATCGGGTAGCCGTCAAACTCGCCCAAAAGCGTAGCATGATGAAAACCGATCCACCCACCCCTACCTTCTTCTATATATTTTTCAAAAGCTTTAACCGCCTCCGGTTTCCAGGCATAAGGCGCATAATCCAGTTGGAGAAATAATTGATAGCGACTCAGAAATTCATCGTTTATTTTATCTGTGTTTTGGATGTAGTTGATATTGAAATTGCTATCTGCTGCCAGTTTGTCCAGCCATACTTTTGCTGCTTTAGAATATTCAACATGATGTCCTCCATTTTCATAAAGTGCGATAACCCTGAACCGAGGCACTTTCGGTTGAGCAAATGACCAGGAAAAAATGAAAAGTGCGACAAAGAGTGTTATTAAATTCTTTCTCATTAAGGCTGGATTTTATTCAAATATAGAATTGTTAACAAAGGCTACTGGCAAATACCATCAAAAACGATATTTTTATCTGCTAACATGCCTTCATTATCTGCCATAAAAAAAATCCGCCCGCTACAGTTGATTGCTGTGATCTTTTTTACCGTTTCTGGTGGCCCTTACGGCCTTGAACCCCTTCTATCCTATGCCGGCGAACATGGCGCATTATTATTGCTGTTATTGACGCCGATGCTGTGGGACGTCCCCGCTATTTTTACCGTTTTGGAACTGAACAGCATGATGCCTATTGAAGGCGGCTATTACCGTTGGGTGAAATATGCGTTAGGCACGCGTTGGGGATTTTACGAAGGTTGGTGGACCTGGCTGTATACTTTCGTGGACCTGGCTATTTACCCTGTGTTATTTGTTGAGTATGCATCCTTTTTCTACCCCGCATTAACTGGTTACAAAATACCGGTATGCCTGTGTATTATCTGGGCATCTGCTGGCCTGAATATATTAGGGATTGTCCCTGTGGGGCGAGTATCGCTGATATTGGGTGCGGCTGTTTTGACTCCATTTTTAGTATTGATATTAGCCTTTTTCTATCACCATACAGGCGGTTTGTCAATCCCTTCGCCATCGTTGAAAGGAGTTAGCTATCCATCGATGGGTATGGCTCTGTATACCGTGATGTGGAACTGTCTGGGTTGGGATAATGTAACTACTTATGCCGAGGAAGTGGAGAAGCCAGTGAGGTCGTATCTTATTTCGGTCTTTACAGCATTCATACTAGTGATAATTGTTTATTTCTTCGCTATACTCGTTGCACAACAATCGCATATCAATTTCAATACTTTAACAGACAAAGGGTTTCCTGAATTGGGAACTATGATCAGTGGCCGATGGCTGGGTATAATGATCGCCGGCGGAGGTATGGCCAGTACACTCGGTATTTACTCGGCGGTGTTGTTGTCGGTATCCCGCGTACCAAAAGTCATGGCCGACGATGGCCTGCTTCCCGGATGGTTGAACAAATCGCACTCCAAATTTGGAACGCCTTATGTATCTATCATCATCTGCTCGCTGGTGGTGAGCCTAATGGTGCTTTGGACCTTCGCCGATCTACTGATCATAGACGTGACCGTTTATGGCGCAGGGTTATTCTTAGAATACGTTTCATTGATCCGCCTAAGACTGGACGAACCTAATACGCCCCGTCCTTTCAAAATACCGCTCAATATCTTCGGGCTTTGCCTGATGGCTTTGCTGCCGCTGGTGGTTTACGCGGTAGCCTTATCGGGAGCTTTGGTATCAACAGGAAAAGGCATTGTTCCTGCTGTTTTTGCCGTTTGTGCTTTGCTTACTGCGGAGTTGGTTTGGTGGATCATCAAATGGACGAAGTTGCAACGGGAGTAAAATACCCTCGGTGTCAATCTCATTAAGCCAGGCAAATATCCTTTATATCGCCGTATCGGGCATAATCAGCTAAACGAGAACCGGCTTCATCTTTGGAACAAGAAAGTGCATAATACACCATGCCAGCAGGTATGCGCCGCCGCACACAAAAAACATAATATAGTACGCTATTTCAATATGATGAATAGAGCGATAATGTACGAACATGTTTTTCTGCACAAATAGTGAAAGAAATACGCTTCCTATCGACCCAAACATACCGCCAATACCTGTTACGGAACCGACTGCTCTTTTAGGGAACATATCCGAGACAGTCGTGAAGATGTTGGCGCTCCAGGCCTGGTGTGCCGACGCCGCCAATCCAATTATGATAACAGCCAGCCACATATTGACACTGCCCAATATTTGTGCAAAAACAATCGGTAGAACAGCGAAAGCGTAGATCAGCATAGAGGTTTTCCTTGCCTTAAATACAGGCCAGTTCCTCTCAATCAAGCTTTTAGGCAAATAGCCTCCGTAAATACTTCCGAAGGTAGAAATGGTATAAACCAATGCCACCGGCATAGCAATCGCCGTTCCTTTTAATCCATATTGGCTTTCCAGGAAATCGGGCAGCCAAAAAAGATAGAACCACCAGATAGGATCGGTCAGGAATTTACCTATTGAGAATGCCCAAGTTTGTTTATAACCAAGCAATTTCCCCCATGATATTTTTTGACCTTCCTGGGCTTGAGCAGTATGATCTGATTCATCAGCATCACTATTGATGTAGTCCAGTTCAGCCTTACCGAGGCGTTTTTGACGGGCAGGTATTTCATAGAACATCAACCATAAAACCAGCCAAATAATACCTATCGAGCCGGTTAGCACAAAAGCCCAGCGCCAGCCCCAGGCAACTGCAATGAAGGGTACTGTTAAAGGCGCTACAATAGCACCTATGTTGGCCCCGGAGTTGAATATACCCGTAGCTAAAGCCCTTTCCTTCTTTGGGAACCACTCAGCCACTGTTTTTATAGCTGAAGGGAAATTGCCCGCCTCACTTAAACCGAGCGCTGATCTAACAACACCAAATCCGAATGTACTGTTTACAAATGCATGGCACACCGCCGAAGCACTCCACAGCAGGGTTGAAAAGAAATAGCCCATTTTGGTACCGAGCCTGTCGATCAACCGGCCGGCACATAATAAGCCTACCGAATAGGCAATTTTGAACGCAATCTCGATATTGGCGTAATCGGCGTCATTCCAGTTAAAATCTTTAGTCAGGTTTGATTTCAGCAGACTGATCACTGCCCTGTCGAGGTAGTTAATGGTAGTGGCAAAAAATATGAGCGAGCAGACCACCCACCTGTAGTTTCCTGGTTTCGCGTTCATATCTGCCTCGCGGATTGGATCAATTTTAAAGCGTTTACGGTGTTATTGTACAACACATCGTACTGTTGGTTTCGCAGAATATCTTTGGTAATTAGTTTGCTGCCCATACCTACCGCACAAACGCCGGCCTTAAACCAACCGTTGATGTTTTCATAGCTCAGATCGACACCGCCCGTAGGCATAAATAATTGCCCTCTAAAAACATCCGATACCGCACTAACGAAACCCGGTCCTAAAACATTGGCCGGGAATATTTTTATTAACGCAACCTTATGCTGCTGGGCAAGGTGAATCTCAGTCGGGGTCATGCATCCAGAGATATATAATCCGCCCAACTCATTTACCATATCCGCTATACCGGGGTTGATGGTAGGGGCGACTATAAAATCAGCGCCGGCTTTAATGTAGCTGTCTGCATCTTCTTCCGTCTTTACCGTACCGATACCTAAGAACAGGTCGGGCATTTCAGCTTCCTGGACCGATTTCAGCACCACAAAATTTTCGAAAGCTTCTTTTGCCCGGTTAGTATATTCCATTACCCGGACGCCAGCCCTGTACAGCGTACGCATGATTTCCGCACTTACCATTGCATCTTCATAAAAATATAAAGGCAACATGCCCTGCTTTATAATGCTATCGAGTACCGCTTGTTTTGCTTTCATTTGTTTGGTTGGTTGATTAAGTTAGACTAAGTTGATTAAGTTGGATTGAGTTAAGTGGTTGATTAAGTCGTAATAAAACTAACCTGATCAACTCAATCCAACTTAATCAACCATTCAACTTACTCATAATCTCCGTCGCCGGTATATTGGTTGTATCGCTTTCGATAAAAAGTTTCTCAAATGCAGCTGCCGTTGCAAATTCTAAAGTTTGTTGCGGATCGAAATTATTATAAAAGCCGTAGATCAAGCCCGCCATAAAACAGTCGCCGCTGCCTACTTTATTGATGATCTCCGAAGAACAATATTCATCCGACGAATAAAAATCGTCCCCTGTATATAAAGCTGCATAATAGCTTATCTCTTTTTTTGCATCAAACCTAAAGGTATTGGCCACCGCTTTGCATTTCGGATACCGTTTCATTAGTTCCTCAGAAGTTTTTAACGCTTCTTTCAGGTAAATACTTTTTTGCCCTGATTCATGAATATCGGGCGTCACCGGAATGCCTAACATGGTTTCCACCGCCCACACATTCCCCATAATCAGGTCGCAATATTGTACCAGTCCGGGCATAATCTCTTCGGGTCTTTTGCCGTATTGCCAAAGTTTGGAGCGATAATTCAGATCAACAGAAACAATAACATCTTTTCGTGAAGCAACTTCCAGGGCCTCTTTGCAAACATCGGCCACGTTCTTATTAATGGCTGGGCAAATCGCGCTGAAATGAAACCAGCTTACCCCTTCAAAATGTTTATCCCAGTCGATCATACCCGGCTTCAGCTCCGAAAAGGACGAATGCGCACGGTCATAGATCAACGCATCATTTTTCAGGTCCTTCCCTTTAGTCAGGAAATATAAACCGAGCCTGTTGCCATGATAATGCACATCAGACAGGTCAATATTTTGATTTTGCAGGAAGTCGACAATCTGGTGCGTCATGCCATTATCCGGCAGCGCAGTAATATATTTTGAGGGAACCCCCCAAAGCGCGAGCGCGGTAGCCACATTCAACTCAGCACCGGCAATAAAAAAGGGGAATGAATTTTCTCTGAGCCATTCGCCACCCTCGTCGGGCGAAATACGTAACAGTAATTCCCCGAATGAAAGAACTTTACCCTGCTTTTGTATTTTCAAAGGCTCACTCATGTATTACTGATAATAAAGCGCATTTTTGATACCCATTTCCAGGCCCCGCAATTCAGCAAGACCTTTAAGGCGACCGATAGCCGAATAACCTGGAAAAGTATCATAATTAAAGTCGTCCAATAATTTATGCCCATGATCAGGGCGCATTGGAATCGCAACGTCGCTGCGACCGCTATCCGCCCTGTTTTTCTGTTCCTGTAAAACAGCTTTCATCACAGCGTACATATTTGTACTACCGCCTAAATGATCGGCCTCGTAAAAACTTCCGTCAGTTTCACGCTGCACATTCCTCAGGTGAAGGAAATGAATATGTTTACCTAAACGGCCTATCATAGCCGGAAGATCGTTATCACCCCTCGCACCCAATGAACCTGTACAAAACGTAAGTCCATTGCTTACAGATGGCGATGCGTTTACCACATCCAGCAGATCATTTTCAGTAGATACTACTCTTGGCAAACCCAATATCGGGAACGGTGGATCGTCAGGATGGATACACATTTTGATACCCAATTTCTCAGCATAAGGTATAATAGCTTTTAAAAACCAGGCAAGGTTTTGCTTCAATTGATCGGCATCGATGCCTTTATATTTTTCCAGGTGGCCTTTAAACTGATCTACACTCAGTACATCCTTAGTGCCAGGAAGGCCCGCCATAATATTGACGATCAACTGCCTCTTTTGTTCATCTGTAAGACTATCCAAATATGCTTTTGCTTTTTGCTGCTGATCTGGAGTAAAGTCCCTGTAGGCACCTTCGCGTTCCAGTATATAAAGATCAAACGCCGCCAACGCAGCAGCATGAAAACGCAATGCCGATGCACCGTTTGGCAAACGGTAATCGATATCGGTACGCGTCCAATCAAGCACCGGCATAAAATTATAGCACACGGTTTTCACACCGGCTTCCGACAGGTTCTTTAAAGTTTCAATGTACTTTTCAGCATATTGCTCGCGGTCCGGGCTTGCAGTTTTGATGCTCTCATGAATATTTACACTCTCTACAACCGACCAGGTTAGACCCGCAGCTTGTATAAAATTCTTCCGGTTTTCAATTTCCTCTGTCGACCATACTTCACCACTCGGTATATGATGCAATGCATTCACAACGCCGGTCGCACCGGTTTGTCTCACAGCAGTTAGCATTACAGGGTCGGATGGGCCGTACCAACGGAAGGTTTGTTCAAGATTACTAAACATCGGCAGATTTATAAATTCAGTGCTCAAAGTTAAAATTATTGCAGATAAATTTGATCAGTTCAGTAGATTACTTATTGACAAAAGAGCGATGGATTTAGGTCCATCGCTCTTTAAATCTATTCCTGTTCGATCTCACCAGAAAACAGTATAAAGTACCGTTAAGATCACGCAAATAATCAGTGCACCTATAGCAAATGCTCTATTGGTCTTGAACATATTTACGTCCACTTCCAAACCGTTAGGTGTGACGCCTCTGGCAGTTTCTACCTTCGAAATGATATACATACCTATAATACAGATTACAAATATAAAACCCATACGATCAAGAAACGGTATTTCATACAGGTATGTTTTTTTGTCATCTTGTAAAGCCAGCTTTGAAAACCCGTAAGGAGAGAGGAAAGCAAGATTGGCAAATCTTGGGAGGAATTTAAAGAAGAATGCAAAAATTAACCCTCCGATAGTAGCAAACAGTGCGGCATTTGAAGTGGCTTTTTTCCAGAAAAAGCCAAGGATGAACATGGCGAATATACCCGGCGATACAAAGCCCGTGTATTCCTGTATGTACTGGAAGCCTTGCTTTCCTTCGCCCATTAATGCATTGCCAATGAAATAGCATAAAATCAGTCCAAGCACCATTGACACCACTACTGAATATCTTCCCAATACGACCAACTGGTGATCATTGGCATCCGGTTTAATTGCTTTCTTGTAAATGTCCAGGGTAAATATGGTAGCAATACTGTTTGCTTTACCTGCAAGCGATGCTACAATGGCTGCGGTAAGTGCAGCAAAGGCCAGTCCTTTCATGCCTCCGGGCAACAGGTTGAGCAGTGATGGATAAGCTTTATTCACATCAAGGACGCCCGTACTGGTCAGCATTTCCTGGTGGAACATTCCCTTTTGGTACAGCTCGTAAGCGGCAATACCTGGTAATACCACGATTACTGGCATGAGCAGTTTCAGGAATGCTGCGAAAAGGATACCACCGCGGGCCGTTTTCAGGTTAGCGCCTAACGCTCTCTGCGTGATATACTGGTTACAGCCCCAGTAATTCAAATTGGTTATCCACATACCGCCGATCAGTACACTCAAACCCGGAAGGTCCATATAGTTCGGATTATCCTTTTTGAATATCATGTGGAAGTGATCAGTGGCCTGGCTCTTGAGTAAACTAAAACCGTTTAATAATCCATGTGTACCTGATTTTTCGCTTATCAGGTGCAACGCCAGGTAGGTGGCCATTAAACCGCCGAGTATCAGTACAAAAACCTGGATAACATCGGTATACCCGATAACCTTCATGCCGCCCAATGCAATAATAATTGAGAATATAGTTAAAAACCACATGCACGACCAGATACCAAAGCCTGATATGCCGCTGATAGCAACCGCACCGAGATATAGGATCGACATCAGGTTAACCACGATATACAGCGCCAGCCAGAAGACGGCCATGATCATTGCTACCTTGCCGTTGTACCTTTGATGCAGGAACTGTGGCATGGTATATATCTTATTTTTCAGATATACAGGGATGAAAAACACAGCCACAATTACCAGGGTAGCAGCCGCCATCCATTCGTAAGTTGATATAGCCAACCCCATTTTAAAACCTGAGCCGCTCATTCCTACCATCTGTTCGGCAGATATGTTGGAGGCGATGAGCGATGCTCCAATTGCCCACCAGGTGAGCGAGCCTTCGGCTAAAAAATAATCTTTTGAAGTGGCATCGGCATTGTGTTTACGTTTGTATACCCAATACCCATAGCTGGCGACGATGACAAAGTATATAGCAAATACGATGTGGTCGCTGGTGGTTAAAGTGTGCATTTAAATTCAGGTTTTTTAATGTTGGTTTGACAATTATAAATTATATATATCGATTTATCAAATTTTCGAGATATTCTTGTTTGCCGCTCAACATTTTAGGCTCGCCACTGCTTATGGCATAATCTCTCAGCTCTTCCAGGCTTACTTTTCCTTCTTCAAATGCTTTGCCGGTTCCGCTATCAAACGAAGCGTAACGGTCTTTTCTTATTTTTTTATAATCTGATTTTTGAAGTATCTGATCTGCGATAACAAGCGCTCTTGCAAAAATATCCATACCGCCAATGTGCGCGTAGAACAAATCTGCCGGGTCAGTTGAATTTCTGCGGATCTTCGCATCGAAATTGATACCGCCTCCGGCGAGGCCGCCTGCTTCCAGTATGATCAGCATATACTCTACCACTTCATTAATGTTGTTCGGGAATTGGTCGGTATCCCAGCCATTTTGCGCATCACCGCGGTTAGCATCAATGGATCCTAACAGGCCTGCATCAGCAGCAACCTGCAAATCATGCTGGAAGGTGTGCCCCGCCAATGTAGCATGGTTCACTTCCAGGTTCAGTTTCATGTCTTTCAGCAGGTCGTATTTTTGTAAGAATCCTAATACGGTTGCCGCGTCATAATCATATTGGTGTTTGGTTGGCTCACAAGGTTTTGGTTCGATAAAGAATGTACCTTTGAAACCTTGCTTACGGGCATAGGCAATAGACGCGTGTAAAAATTGCGCCAGGTGTTCCTGCTCACGCTTCATGTCGGTGTTTAACAAGGTCATATAACCTTCACGGCCACCCCAGAAAACATAATTCTCACCGCCTAATGCGATGGTAGCATCCAAAGCAGCTTTAACTTGTGCCGCAGCGTGAGACAGCACATGCAAATCGGGATTAGTGGCTGCACCGTTCATATACCTGCTATGAGAGAAAAGGTTGGCAGTTCCCCAAAGCAATTTAACACCGCTTGCAGCCTGTTTCTGTTTTGCATAGTCAACCATCGCCTGCAAACGACGGTCGTTTTCTTTTATGTCATTGGTGTAATCCACTACATCCACATCGTGGAAACAATAATATGGCAGATTCATTTTTGTGATAAACTCAAAAGCGGCGTCCATCTTGTCTTTAGCACGCTCAACAGCATCAGCCTTTTCATCCCATGCGAAAAGATGGGTTGGTCCGCCAAAAGGATCGGCACCCGAACCGCAGAATGAATGCCAGTAAGCACAGGCAAAACGTAAGTGGTCTTTCATTGATTTTCCGGCTACCACCTTGTCGGCGTCATACCAGCGGAATGCCAGTGGGTTATCGCTCTGCGGCCCCTCGTATTTTACCTGGCCTATCCCTTTAAAAAATTCCTTTTCTCCTGTAAGTATCATAATTGTTGAATTAGTGAATTAGTGATTGATTTGTTGTAATTGGTTTTCTAGTAGTCTTTTCCAGTCTTGGTAAACAGGTTCAAACTTGTCATCTGTTGGTTCTACGACTTTTAACCGTTCCATTTTAATGAACGCCTCTTTTGTGGAGCTAAATATTCCGGCACCTATCCCGGCGCCAAGGGCTGCCCCAACGCTGCCATCGTTTTTATATAGTTCGACAGGAACACCGGTTGTGTTTACAAATATTTCGCAAAAAAGATCGCTTAAAAAGAGATTGGCTTTACCCACCCGGATAACCGAAGGGTTCATACCGTTTTCGCGCATGATATCCAGGCCGTAACGGAATGCACAAGCGATGCCCTCATGTGCCGCCCTTAAAATATGTTCCTTACCGTGGACATTGAGATCGATATTGTAAATAAGCCCGCCTACAGGCTGATTGTTCAGCATCCTTTCCACACCGTTGCCAAAAGGCAGTATCCGCAGGCCGCTGCAACCTAAGGGCGCATCAGCAGCCCATTCATTCATCTGGTCGTAGCTTGCCGGTGCAAACAGCGACCTAGCCCAGCTGTATAATTTACCGACCCCGTTAATACAAAGCAATACGCCAAGTCGTTTTTGTAGCTCCGTATAGTTTACATGAGCAAAGGTGTTTACCCTCGATTGCGGATCATAAGCCAATGTATCACTTACGCCATAGATTACCCCGGAGGTCCCTGCCGTTGCAGCCACCTCACCCGGTTCAAGCACATTCAGCGAAAGTGCGTTATTTGGTTGATCCCCCGCTTTATAGCTTACAGGTATGCCGGCTTTCAATCCCAATGTTTTTGCCACTTCGGGAAGCAATTCTCCATGATTCGAAAAGACTGGTTTTACCGATGGAAAAAGAGAACGGCCGAAACCAAAATAGTTCAAAACATCATCCGACAATCGATTGCCGTTAAAGTCGAAAAAAATGCCTTCCGATAAAGCTGAAAATGAAGTGTTGATTTCCCCCGTGAGCCGCATAGCAATAAAGTCGCCGGGCAGCATGATCTTATCGATCTGCTCATAGATATCCGGCTCATTTTCCTTTACCCACGCCAGTTTGGATGCGGTAAAATTCCCGGGTGAATTCAGCAGATTACTGAGGCATTTTTCTTGGCCTATCGCTTCAAATGCCTCGTTGCCAATTTTCACCGCCCGGCTGTCGCACCAGATAATGCTATTTCGAAGTACATGCTGATTTTTATCCACCAGCACCAGACCATGCATCTGGTAGGCAATACCGATTGCCGCGATATCATGCGGATTGTATTTGCCGCTGTTGTTGCATAAGCCGATCGCATGCTGCAGCTGCAGCCACCACATATCGGGCGACTGCTCTGCCCACCCAGGCTGGGGCGACAGAATGGGGTTTTCTTCGTCTGGGTACTGTGCCGATGCAATGGCCGTTTGCCTTGCCGGGTCTACAACAGAAACCTTTACCGAGGAAGTCCCTATGTCTACACCTAGTAATAACATGTTTTACAAAAAATTTTAAGTTGTCGAATCGGTTAATCAACAGCGAAGTTAAATTATTTTTTTAAATTGCAATCGATTGCCTCAATTATTTTACAATTTCGTCCCTAATGAAAAATAAAAAGCGAACAACCATATATGATATAGCTAAAAAGTTGAATATTGCCGCCTCATCTGTATCCAGAGCGCTGAGTGACAGCGGCCATGTGAATGAAGCGACGAAAAAGCTGATACTAAAAACTGCAGCCGAATTAAACTACAAGCGCAACAGTATTGCCTCAAATCTCCGCAAGGGCGAGTCGAAAACTATTGGGGTTGTGGTACCTTTTATCAACCAAAACTATTTCGCTAATGTGATTGCGGGTATTGAAGAAGCGGCTTATCAAAAGGGTTACAACCTGATCATTTGCCAATCCAACGAATCCATGAGCAAGGAAGTTAAATGTATCAATACTTTGATCAATCAGCATGTCGACTGCATAGTAATTTCGATCTCTGTAGATACCTGCGATTACAAGCATCTCCAAAACGTGATCGATAATGATATCGAACTGATCCAGTTTGATAGGACGGTAGCCGAACTAGAAACCCTTAAGGTCGTCAACGACAATGAGCAAGCATCGTTCGAAGGTGTATCGCACATGATAGAAGAAGGATATAAACGGATTGCGTTGCTTGAGGGCCCGCAAAACCTGGACATATTCAGGGATAGAAAAACCGGATACGTAAATGCACTAAGAAAATATGATTTGCCTGTTTTGGATGAGTTGATGATGGAAAATGCGTGGACCAAGGAATTGAGTGCAAGCGCTACGCGAAAATTGCTTAACCTATCACAGCCCCCTGACGCGATATTTGCTTCTACATCAGATTTTTCAGCTTTAGGAGTATTGGAAGTAGCTTTGGCAATGGGTATAAAAGTGCCGTCTGAATTAGGCATATGCGGATACTCAAACGAAGCGTTCACGGAGATAACAAGCCCGTCAATTACTACAATAGATCAGTTTAGCGTTTACATGGGCAAAACGGTTGCCAACCTGTACTTCCAGGAACTGGATAATAAAGAAGATAGTGATGTTGTGCCTAAGATAATCAGCATCAAGCCGAAGTTGCTCGTACGCTCATCGACCAGACGCAGCTAAGAGCAAGTTGATGCGGGAAACCGTGTAGCTATGCCTGAGCCGTCTTTTATTGATGGAATTTGGATTCTATCATTCCGCGGAAAGAGTTGCAAGAAAAAGCGTTTTCATTTTTAAGCTTATTACGACCTCGTCCCTCAACAGCATCAATATCAAAAGCCCTTCAAACAATGTCATTTGAAGGGCTTTTGATTGTAACCAACCCCGTTTGGTTACAATTTATAACTTCAAGCTTATAAGCCGGCCTGCATTGGGTTTTTACTAAATAATTGAATTTGATAACTAAATGTTGTTGGTTTAGCATAAACCCGGTATTGTTCCAGTGGCTTCGGACCGCACCCCCAGGAGCCAACACCCAATGTTTTATGGCTAACAACAAGTACAGTACCTTTACTCTTTGGTAAATCTATCTTATATTCCACCGGTTCCATTTCTTCATCGCTATATGGAAGCGCTGATACCTGCATTAAAGATGAATCTGCTTTAACTGAAAATGTTAGTCCTTTTTCAGAAGTAAGATTTGCCCAACGCACATCCTCGTGGTTGCCGCATTCCATCGGTTTTTCATACCCGGTCATTTGTTCGTCAACGCGGCTGAAATAATGCGCAATATCTGATCCTTGTTTCCGGTCGGCATAATTTTCCATCGGGCCGCGGCCAAGGTAATCGAAGCGGTCGAGTCCTTTATTCAAAAACAGGCGCACTCCAATCCGGGCTAATACAAGTTTTGGATTACTGAAGTTTACCTCATTTTTTGCATTGATCGTCCCGTTCGCGTAAACAGTATATACAACATGATGATTAACACTAAAGCCTTGTTTTCCTGCGCCTTTTAAGTCCGCTACGATCTCTACTGCGCCAGGCGAAGTCTGATTATGTTTTAATCCTTCTACGGTCCAGGTTAATTCGCTTAAACCATTTCGGTCCCAATCAGGGTATGCCCACATATCGTCCTTCTGGTGGGGAGCTCTCCAGAGATGCAGTGCCGGACCTCCATTTTCCCTGAGCAGGTCCTCGCCATTCTCTTTCATTTTGCAAAAGGTCCCTTTTGATTTATCAAACTCGAGGCTAAACTTGTCGCCCTTTATTTTGATCATCCCCGTTGAATCAGTTAAGGTTAGACTGCCGGAAGGTGTACTATTGTATGCAATAGTTTTTGCCACCGGAATTTCAAATTGCTGTGCAGCCACTTCATAACCCTTCGGCGCCCACAGTTGATTCGAAGCCAGGTCAAAGGATATGCGCACAAAATATTCTGCGCCAGCTTTTGCTTTAAGCGAATAAGGGATTTTTATTTCTTTCTCCTCGCCCGGATTGATATTGCCGGGACTAAACTTACCAGAGTCAATATTGGAGCCATTTTCGCTTAAGGTCCATTTTGCGTTTAGGCCATTCAGGCTTATAAACTGATACCTGTTTTTTATAGTAAATATTTTGTTCGGAATATCTTTTGCTTTTATGGTGATCCATTGATAAGCATGTTTCAGTTCCGGATAATGTGGTTTAGGGGATCTGTCTGAAAACACAACACCCTTGTGGATAAAATAGCGATCATTAGGATACTCACCGAATCCGCCGCCATAAGCAGTTATATGATGGTTAGGATCGCGGTCATTATATACCCCCTGATCTTGCCATTCCCATATTGCACCGCCAAGCAATGTTGGATACTTGTCAAAAAGCTCGTTATAAATATCAACGGAGCCCATTGAGTTAAACATGGCATGGGCATATTCGCACAAGTAAAATGGTTTTGTCAGGTTATTATTTTTAGCGTTCTTTTCCACGTCATCCACTGACGTGTACATTTCGCTGTCCAGATCAGCTGGGTTATCTGTACCGATGCCAAAACCCTGGTAATGCGTCGGGCGGGTATTGTCAATCCCTTTGATAGTTTTTAAAATAGCCCTGAAGTTTGAACCCCCGCTTCCACATTCGTTTCCTAAAGACCAGATAATTACTGATGGATGGTTCTTGAAATTTTCGACATTCGCTACATTTCTTTCGATCAAAGCTGCCTTTATTCTTGGCTCCTCGTTGAATTCATCCCAGGCGCCGTGACTTTCAAGGTTTGCTTCCGCAACCAGGTATATTCCATATTCATCACATAATTCATACCACCGTGGGTCATCGGAGTAATGACAGGTTCTCACATGATTACAATTTGCTTGTTTAATCAGTATGATATCCCGAATCATTTGCTCTTCGGTGACAGCATGCCCGTCATCCGGCCAGTTCTCATGCCTATTGACTCCTTTCAATTTAACCGGGACACCGTTAACTAAAAATAGGCGCCCCTTTATTTCAATCTGGCGGAAACCCGTTCTCGACGATATAGTTTCCACTTTACGGCCACCTTCATTTACTGTCAAAACGGTTGTATAAAGTTTGGGCGTTTCCGCAGTCCATTTCTCAGGATGCTTTACCGGAATGTCAACATTGACCGTTACTTCTTCATTTGGCTGCAGTGCAGGGATCAGCTTTTTTGCTGAGCCTCCTGCTACCATAACATCGCCGTTGAACAGGGATATTTCTAACTCTTTGGACTTCATTACCACATCGCTGTAGTTTTTGATTTTTGCTGTAACGAGCAAGTGGGCATCACGGAAATCTTTATCAAACGTTGTTTTTATGAAATAATCCCTGATATGTTCCTGCGGTGAGCTCCATAAAGTGACATTTCTGAAAATCCCGCTTAAACGCCACATGTCCTGATCTTCCAGGTAGCTGCCGGTTGTAAAACGATATACCTCTACTGCGATTAGGTTATTGCCCGGTTTTACATATTTGGTAATGTCGAACTCTGCCGCGTTGCGGCTATTTACACTATAGCCAACTTTTTTGCCATTTATCCAAAGAAAAAACCCCGCATCAACCCCATCAAATGTTACAAATATTCGTCTTCCATCCCAGTCAGTTGGAACTTCGAAATTCCGGCGATAGCTACCTACTGGGTTTCGTTCCTGATACGCGGTATAGGTTACCGAGGGGGCACTCATTACCCGCGGAAAATCTTTCTGAAATATATAGGTGTAGTTGCTGTAATACGGCGTGCCATATCCCTCTAACTGCCAGCAGGAAGGAACTTTGATGTCTTTCCAGGCCGATACGTCGTAATCGGTCTTATAGAAATTTACCGGCCGTTTTTGGGGCCAATCAACCCAATTGAATTTCCATTGACCATTAAGACTCCGGCTATAGGATGACGCATGGCGGTTAGCGCCTAGTGCCTCTTTCAATGAACCATATGGCATTAAAGTAGCATGGTCCGGCTCTTTGTTTATGCCTAAACATTCCGGGTCCTCAATTTCTTTTGGTATAAACGCCGTGTCGTGTTTCGAGAAGAGGTGGTTTTCTGAGACCTGCGCAAATGCGGTCAGGTAGTTAAAACTTAAAAATATAAATAATAAAGTGCATAGCACTCTTTTTTTGAGTAAGATTTTTCTCATGATCTTTAATAAATAATTAAGACTTAAGTACTTGTTTGTCCTGCAAAGCATAGCATATTGCAATAGGCAGGTTAATTGGCTTTAAATACTGTCAAACATACAGTTTTTATTGACAATTCAATTATAAAAATTTATTTAGAAAGTTTGACGATGGAATATTAGTTTCAAGCAAAAGTTTCCACTTCAGCCCGCCGTCGAGCCCAGGCCAGGCTGCTCTTTTATTGCTACATTTAAGCCTTAATGACAGAAATTAAACTTGGGTTAAGAGAAAACTGGCAACAATTTACCTTACTGGTGCTCGTTAACTGCTTTGTCGGCGGCATGGTGGGTTTAGAGCGAACCATAGTGCCATTGGTTGGAACAGAAGAATTTAAGATCGGTTCTGACCTGGTTATTTTCTCCTTCATAATAGCTTTTGGCGTAGTTAAGGCCTTTACGAATTTGCTCTCGGGCGTACTTGCTGATAAATATACCCGCAAAAAAGTTCTGATACTTGGCTGGGTAGTGGGATTACCTGTTCCCTTTATGTTAGGCTGGGGACCAGGCTGGGCCTGGATCGTCATGGCGAATGTTTTATTAGGCATCAGCCAGGGTTTGGCATGGTCAATGACGGTAAATATGAAAATCGATTTGGTAGGCCCCAAAAAAAGGGGCCTCGCCATGGGCCTGAACGAGGCTGCGGGTTATGGCACGGTCGGGCTTACAGCGCTACTAACAGGATACATCGCTTCAAGATATGGCCTGCGCCCGCAACCGTTTTACATCGGGATATTTTATTCTATTGCGGGATTTTTAATGTCAATTCTGGTAATCCGGGATACACGTAAATATGCTCAATTGGAATCGTCCCAAATAAGTATAACGACCTCCGGAGAGCGAAAACATAAGCCCGATCTTTTATGGGTATTCAAAGAGACGAGTCTAAAAAATAAAAACCTTTTTGCCGTTTCCCAGGCCGGACTGATCAACAACCTGAATGATGGGATGTCTTGGGGAGTATTCCCCTTATTGTTTATTTCGGCAGGAGTAACGCTTGAAGGCATCGGCTGGATTAAAGCCATCTACCCTGTTGTTTGGGGAGTTGGGCAAATCATAACTGGTCCGCTTGCTGACCGAATAGGCAGAAAACCATTGATTGTATGGGGGATGATCATCCAGGCCTTAGGTCATCTTGTGATCGGGCTCCGGTTTCTTCCGCCATTGCAGTCAGGGCTCACAGGTTCAATTCTTCTGGGTATTGGAACGGCTATGGTTTATCCGGCGTTGCTGGCGGCGGTAAGTGATGCAGCACACCCTTCGTGGCGTGCATCGTCGCTTGGGGTATACCGTTTCTGGAGGGATATCGGCTATGCTGTTGGTGCGCTGATGGCTGGTATTGTTGCAAATATACTAGGCATGATATGGGCGGTGCATGTGGCAGGGCTGGTAACTTTTCTATCCGGAATTGTTGTCTGGATAAAAATGAAAGAAACGATCAAGATTCCGCCTATCGAGTCTTACTCATAAAATTCCGGGAATCATTCCCTTTTAAATACGATGGTACCGGGTATGACACGACATCTGTCCGAACAATAAACTGATCGTTTTTCTGAGGAATGTGACCAAAGTCACCGTTAACCTAAATATTCAATGTGATCTTTGTGCAGATCAAAAATTTACATGGAAATCATTGCATATTTATGTTCAGCTTTCATCGGTATATCATTGGGCTTAATTGGCGGTGGTGGCTCGATCATGACGGTGCCGGTGCTGGTATACTTGTTCGGTACAAGTCCGCTGCTGGCTACTTCTTATTCCTTATTTATTGTGGGTTCAACAAGTCTGGTCGGCGCCATCAGTAATTACCAGAAAGGCCTGGTCAGCATAAAAACCGCGTTCCTTTTTGGGCTGAGCTCGATTGCTACTGTCTTTCTGACCCGAAAACTGATCATTCCTATCATTCCCAAACATATAGCTCACATAGGCTCACTCGATATTTCCGAAAATATATTGACAATGGTGCTTTTTGCAGCCCTTATGGTGATGGCTGCTACAGCGATGATCCGCAAGGATAAGCAGCGTTTTGACGATCGTGCCGGAGAAAAGCAACTGCGTCTTCCGGCCTTGCTTAGCTATGGGATTGTGATCGGACTGGCCACTGGCGTATTGGGTGCAGGTGGAGGCTTCTTGCTGATCCCTGTCCTGGTGTTGCTGGTAGGGTTGCCGATGAAACAGGCTGTTGGTACTTCGTTGCTTATTATTGCGCTTAATTCGCTGATTGGTTTTATGGGGGACCTCGGTCATTTTGCTATCGATTGGTTTTTCCTGCTCAGAGTCACGCTGATCGCCGTTGCCGGGATTTTTATAGGCAGTTATCTTGGAAAGCATATCGATGGGAGTAAGCTGAAGAAAGGCTTCGGTTGGTTCGTATTGGTGATGGGGTTTTATATTCTCATAAAAGAACTTTTACTGAAAAAATAAAGAATAAACGTCCGCGGGACTTATGCATTGGCTCCGGGGCATGTTGGATATCGAAATTTAAACTAAAATTACGGTTATGTATATTGAACAGATCTACACTGGGTGTTTAGCACAGGGTGCTTATTACATCCAATCCGGTAACGAGGTAGCCATTATCGACCCGCTTCGCGAGGTCGCACCTTATATTGAAAAGGCCGCCCGCGAAGGCGCCCAAATCAAATATGTATTGGAAACCCATTTCCATGCCGACTTTGTGTCCGGTCATGTCGATCTGGCAAGAAAAACCGGTGCAAGAATCATTTATGGCCCTCAGGCAATTACTGTTTTTGACGCCTATATTGCTAAAGACGGCGAAGAACTGAAGCTCGGCGAGGCCATAATTCGCGTCATTCATACGCCTGGCCATACCATGGAGTCAACTTGTTATTTGCTGATCGATGAGGAAGGCAATGAAACTGCACTATTCTCTGGCGATACCTTGTTCATAGGCGATGTCGGCCGTCCCGACCTGGCACAGAAAGCGGCGGGTATGACAACGGACGAGCTGGCTGGCACCCTGTACGATTCCCTGCGGAACAAAGTCATGCCCCTAGCTGATGCTATCATCGTTTATCCTGCACACGGCGCCGGCTCTGCCTGTGGCCGGAATATGAGCAGGGAAACCACGGACACGCTTGGCAATCAAAAAAAACACAATTATGCATTGCGGGAGAATATGACCCGGGATGAATTTATCGGAGAGGTAACCCGCGGATTGGACCCGGCCCCGGCTTACTTTCCGCAAAACGTAAAGATGAATAAAGAGGGTTATGAAAGCATTGACCGGATTATCATTAACGGAATGACGCCACTTTCACCGCAAGCGTTTGAGACAGCTGCCAATGAATTAGACGCATTAGTATTGGACACCCGCAATGCGCAGCACTTCGCCAATTGTTTTATTCCTAACTCCGTGAATATCGGGATCGATGGTAATTTTGCACCATGGGTGGGCGCCCTTGTCCCGGATGTTAAGCAACCTGTCCTGTTGGTCACAGATGCTGGCCGCGAGGAAGAGGTTGTGACACGATTGGCCCGCGTCGGTTTTGACCGTGCAATGGGCTATCTGGACGGCGGTATCGACACCTGGACTGCTGCAGGGCATGACACGGACAAGATCGTATCCCTTGTACCGGAAGATGTTGCCGGCTTAGCTGATCAAAACCTCAAAATACAGATCGTTGATGTCCGCAAATACAAGGAATACACATCGGAGCATGTTGAAGGCGCAATCTCATTGCCATTGGATTACGTCAATGAAAAAATAAGTGAACTTAATAAGCACGAAACCTATTATGTATATTGTGCTGGAGGCTATCGGTCCATGATCTTTATTTCGATGTTAAGGGCCCGCGGTTTCTATAACCTGGTTGATATTAAGGGCGGCTTCAAGGCCATCAAAGAGTCGGGTAAATTTGCACTCAGCGATTATGTTTGCCCTAATACAAATGTGAACTTATAAATGGATCAAATAACTCTTTATCCTGTTCGATAAAGAAAACCGTCGAAGTCTAACAAAAACTTACAATTGGTGGGGGGCACGTCGCCGACCGGCTTAATAATTTATTACTTTGCTAAAACACAACAGATGCTTGAAATAATCAAACAGCCCTGGCCCTGGTACGTATCAGGCGCCGCTATAGCAGGAGTCATGATCGCGCTTTTATACTATGGCAGATCGTTTGGCTTCTCTTCAAACCTGCGAACGATCTGCACGCTGGCCGGTGCAGGCAAACGCGTATCATTTTTTGACTTTGACTGGAAAACTCAGAAATGGAATTTGTTTTTTCTTATAGGGTCAGTGATCGGTGGGATAATTGCAGGAATGTGGCTTAAAAGCGATCAACCCATGCAATTGGCATCCAAAACGATACAGGACCTGAAAACACTGGGCATCGACTTTGACGGCAGGTTAGAGCCCGGTCAGTTATTTAGTATTCACGCTTTGTCCCTGAAAAATGTGGCTTTGATGCTGGTTGGTGGTGTGTTGGTTGGTTTCGGATCGCGCTATGCGGGCGGCTGTACTTCGGGGCATGCCATCAGCGGGTTGTCTAACCTGCAGTTGCCCTCGTTGGTTGCCGTCATAGGCTTTTTTATAGGCGGGTTATTCATGACCCATATTTTATTCCCATTGATTTTTTAAACTATGAAAGAATTCAGATTTATACTCCTGGGAATCGTATTCGGGATCATCATGGTAAAGTCGGAGGCCATCAGTTGGTACCGCATCCAGGAGATGTTCCGCTTTCAGTCTTTCAGGATGTTTGGCATTATTGGCACTGCTGTTGTGATCGGAGCAATATCAGTTTACCTCATTAAACGCTTTCGGGTCAAAGACGCGTTCGGACACCCTATCTATCTGCATGCAAAAGACCGGCAATGGACGAAATATGCCCTTGGCGGCATAATCTTCGGATTGGGTTGGGCGTTAACCGGGGCCTGTCCCGGACCAATGTTCGTGAACATCGGCTATGGCTATGTGTCGATGTTCATGGTAGTACTAGGCGCCCTGGGGGGTACTTACCTGTACGGTTTGCTAAAAAATAGGTTACCGCACTGATGAGGCCAGGCGGCCTTATCGCAGCCACTCGATGTAATTACGGTGCTGTATGAGATCGCCACGCTGTTCCATCTTTTTGAGCAGACGGGAAATCACTTCACGTGAGGAATTGAGGTCGGTAGCGATTTCGCTATGGGTAATCCGCAGTTCGCGTGCACCTGCCTGTTCGTACTGTCTCATAAGGTAAAAATTCAAGCGTTCGTCCATCCCTTTAAACGCTATATGATCAATGACCACCAGTAATTCTTCGAACCGCGACCGATAGGTTTCCAATACAAAATAATACCAGGTCCGAAACTGTTTCATCATATCGTCCATCAGCCCTATGGGTACGGTCAGCAGCACGGACTCATCAACGGCTTTAGCTGTAACCTCGCTGGTTTCCTGTCGCGTGGCACAGATCATTGACAGCGCACAGGCGTTTCCTGGTTCCAGGTAATACATAAAAAATTCATTGCCATCCTCGCCCTCGCGGTACAGCTTGACGCGCCCATCCAGAATCAAAACTGTCGAACGTACATATTGTCCCGTTCTCATGATCTGTTCACCAGCAGGAACGTTCATGATGCTGGCATTTTCCACAAGGAACGCTCTCAACCCTGGCTCAAACCCTGGGAACAGGTCATCAAGATACGCTGCAAGGGATTCGTTTTTTGACAAATTGGATATCATGGCACAAAGATAAATGGAAATAGGGTATCTAAACAGGAAATGATCGTTATGTCAATGGCGCTGCCTCCAGCAACTACGCCAAAAAACAATTATCAAGGTACTCTAAATGATAACAACATCCGTGACCTTCAGGCTTTAAAATTCCGGTTTCGGCACTGAATATGTCCGCTTGGGCATTGTTGCAATGATTGTTGGGAGAATCTTCAAATACTTTTGATCAAAACAAGGATCAAAAAGCAATGAAGATTATGAAAATTTCAGCAATAAGCGCCTTTGCGGCTCTCCTCCTTTCTTCGGTGGTATGGGTAACCCGAAGCAATGCGTCAAAAAGAATAACCACCGGCTTAAATGAGGGTCCGGGTTTTGCCGTACTCGAATTATTTACGTCAGAAGGTTGCTCTAGTTGTCCGCCGGCAGACGAATTGATTGCCCGTATCCAAAAGGAAGCAGGCGATAAACCTGTGTACATCCTGGCCTATCATGTAGATTACTGGAACCGTCTTGGTTGGAAGGATGTCTTTAGTCAGCCCGAATTTTCCAAAAGGCAATATCAATACCACCGGCTGTTCTCCAGCCAGGTTTACACTCCGCAGTTAATCATCAACGGGAATAGCGAGTTTGTTGGCTCGGATGAGCATGAGATCGGGGACGCATTGAAGCAAAACCTGACCGGCACGCCATCAACTACGCTGGAAATAAAAGCACAACAGCAAAATGGCGGTGTGAAGGTAGATTATCATGTTAACAGCAAAGCCGGAGGTAATCAACTGGTAATTGCTGTAGTGCAAAAACATGCCATCAGCAAAGTAAATGCCGGCGAAAATGAAGGGCGTGTTTTATCACACGTGCAAATTGTGCATAGCCTGCAAACTTTTGATCTGAAGCAGGCGGACACACAAAACATACAACTTCCGGCGGGATTCAATCCAACTGATTGGGAAATTATTGGCCTGATACAAAATGCAGATACCGGTTTAATTACTGCCGCCACAAAGGCCTTGTTCTAATCAGGCACAACCTCTTTATAAATAACATTTCAAATCCATAAACTCATGAAAACACAATCTAAATTTTTAAACGGCTTGAGAATAGTCGCTGCAGCTGTTCTGTTTGTTACCTCACAATTTATCCTGGATGTCAAATCAGCGAATGCCCAGCAAAAACCTGTAAAAAATATTGTACTTGTGCACGGCGCCTTTGCCGATGGCTCCGGTTGGAAAGCAGTATATGACATCCTGGTAAAAAAAGGCTACCATGTCAGCATTGTACAAAACCCGCTCACTTCGCTAAACAATGACGTTACTGAAACCAATAGCGTAATTAATGCACAGGATGGCCCAGTAATACTTGTGGGTCATTCATGGGGCGGCACCGTGATAACGCAGGCCGGCGTAAATCCCAGGGTGGCCGGACTGGTTTATGTTGCCGCTTTTATGCCAGACAAAGGTGAAAATACCGTTAAGTGGGTTGCCGCAGCACCGGCGGCACCAGAAGCAGGTTTTACCAAACCAGATCAGTTTGGCTTTGTTTACTTTGAAGCTTCAAAATTTCATGGAGGCTTCGCAGGCGATCTAAGCCAGGCGCAAAGTGATTTTATGCGCGACTCACAAGTGCCAATTATCGCCAAATGCTTTGATGAGCCGGTAACCGAGGTTGCCTGGAAAAATAAACCCAGTTACGCTATAGTGCCTACTGAAGATAAAGCACTTAATCCTGAAACAGAACGCGCTATGTACAAACGTGCCGGTGCTAAAATAACTGAGATAAAAGGAAGTCACGTGATTTTTATTTCTCAGCCAGAAGCTGTAGCTAAGGTAATTATGGATGCAGCAGAACAGAAATAAGTTAGTTTTATATACCAGATAAAAGATGGCGTAAGAAAGCATCCTATTCTTACGCCATCTCGTATTTTAATAAAGCGAATAGTATGAAAAAGCTATTGTCCACAATCATAATCGCCATGTTTGCGATTAGCGTTAACGCACAGATACCCTTATCAAATCAATTAACCTGCACGGAACAAGCATTTAACCTAAGATTAGACATACGGTCGGGATTGCATCCTGGGGTGGTAAAGGTAGGGAGTGCTCAGCTGGCAAACTATGCCGTGACGCCTGCAGTCAATTATTTCCCGGTAAACCATGATATGCAAAAGCCTGGAATCTTAGGCTCGCCTTACTTTTATCCGGATAATCAGCCAGCCAGAAATGGACAACGTTTGTTATTCGATAAAAATTCGCCACCGATTTTCGGTTCATATAATAAACCTGCTATTAGATTTGACGATAGCATTAATTTCCTTCATAACCACAAATAAAAACACAGATCATTTTATTAAAGGCCCTTCGTGCATGAAGGGCCTTTTGTGTTTTTTTAATCTTCTATAACCGCTTCGGGATCGACCCTGCGATTGTCTAATTCACCGATCTGTTTGTCCGGTTCACCTATAATTCACTCAGAAAAAGGCCGGTTTGAGGGCAACTTTGTGTCATACAATTAAAAATAATAACGTCATGAACACAAAAACAACAAAAGCAATTTACTGGACAGGTACAGCACTTACAGCATTATGGTTTGGAGCAAGCAGCTTTGGTGAACTGACCCACAGCCCTATTGTATGGGATATCACTGTGAAATTAGGTTATCCTCCACACTTTATATATATCCTCGGTGTGGCAAAATTTTTAGGAGTAGCAGTATTGCTAACACCAAACAAGCTATTACGACTAAAAGAATGGGTTTTTGCCGGGCTTTTCTTCGACATCATTTTTGCTTTCTTCTCTAAACTGGCAGTATTAAACTTCGCCGCAGGTACCGACGCCATTATTGCATCGGTGATGGTAGGCGTAACCTACGCTATGTACAGGAAGCTTTATTCAGCAAAATATGAGGCTGCCGCTACAACTGAAGTAAATAAGAATTTGTCGATGGTTAAAGCGTAATACGTTGCCTTGGAAGTTCAATCTAACAACGTCGCACACATTAATTTTAATATAGAACAACGGAAATGAACAGAAAAATAGCAGGTACTATCATAACCGGAGCATTTGCACTATCGTCCATCCTGGGGTTTTCCCAGACCAAAGCGGACGATGCGAAATCTTCAGACGCGATCAAACCTTTTAAAGTACATATACCGCAGGCCCAACTGAACGATCTGCGCAGCCGTCTTAAAGATACCAGGTGGCCTGATAAAGAGACCGTAACTGACGGTTCTCAGGGGATCAAACTTGCAAAACTGCAGGAACTGGTACACTACTGGGGAACAGATTATGACTGGCGTAAAGCAGAAGCTAAACTTAATGCCTTGCCACAGTATGTAACCAATATAGAAGGCGTTGACATCCATTTTATATGGGTGCGCTCAAAAACTCCTAATGCCTTACCGTTGATCATGACCCATGGCTGGCCCGGATCAATATTTGAATTCCTGAAAACTGTTGGTCCGCTTACGGACCCTACATTGTATGGCGGCAAAGCTGAAGACGCCTTTGACGTTGTTATACCTTCTATTCCGGGCTATGGCTTTTCGGGTAAGCCTACATCAACCGGTTGGGATCCCGACCACATAGCTCGGGTTTGGATCGTATTGATGAAGCGCCTTGGATATACACGCTACGTTGCCCAGGGTGGTGATTTTGGAGCTCCAATCACTCAATCGATGGCCCGTTTGAAGCCAGCCGGGTTGTTAAGCATTCATCTTAATTTGCCCGCTGTTGTACCGCCTGAAGTAGCCGCTGCACTTGCAACAGGCGGAACTGCACCTGCAGGGCTTTCTGACCAGGAGCATGCCGTATTTGATGCACTGTCCACAAACTTGAAGAAAGGAAATTTAGCCTATCTAACGCTAATGTCGGCAAGGTCACAAGCCGTTGGTTATGGCTTGACTGATTCCCCCGCTGGTCTTGCCGGCTGGATGCTGCAGCACCCGGGTTTCGCGAAATGGAACTATGCAGCCGATGCTGAAAGGAATCCTGGTAAAGATGAAGTACTTGATGACTTCACTTTATATTGGGTAACCAACACTGCCACATCCGCAGCCCGGTTATATTGGGAAAATATGGGACGTAGTGTCACCAGTTCCGCAGCTCAGAAGACAAGCGAAATATCTCTTCCTGTGGCAATAACTGTTTTCCCGGAAGATGTTTACAGGGCGCCTGAATCATGGGCACGCCGGGCATATCCTAATCTCAGCTACTTCCACGAAGTAGATAAAGGCGGTCACTTTGCTGCCTGGGAACAACCACGGCTTTTTGTTGAGGAGTTAAGGGCCGCTTTTAATCATTGCGCTAACCGCACCCTAAACTGAAGTAAACCAAAGTTTGGTTAATGCCTAATCCTACACATGACACCGGGTACTAAACGGGTACTGAATAATTCGAAAAAACAATAGATATATCATACATAAAATTTAAAAAAAATGGAAACTCTAACAGTAATTGACTACACAAACAACGCGCAAATCAATATCAATAAAGTATTATATACCGGCAAAGTACGAGTTACCGGCGGCCGCGATGGCGCCGCCAAAAGTGAAGATGGACGTTTAGATATTAATCTGTCTTCGCCGGGTGGTCCGGGCACAGGTACTAACCCTGAGCAATTATTTGCTGCCGGATGGTCGGCCTGTTTTATTGGCGCCATGAGGCATAATGCAGGTGCTCTGCAAATCCCGCTGCCTGCTAATACAACACTCAACACTGAAGTTGATTTGGGTACAGGCGAAGGAGGTTTTTACTTGCAGGCACGTCTTAATGTAAGCCTTCCGGGTTTAACAGAAGAACAGGCTAAAAAAGTAGTAGAAGCTGCTCATCAAACTTGTCCGTACTCAAAAGCTACACGCGGTAATATCAATGTAACCATAAATGTAGCTGTGTAATAACGCCAAAAAATAGTCGGGAAGTCGGGCAGTGCTGGTACAACACTGCCCTTGCTTTTTATTAAAAAGACTGCGACGACATGATAGACTCAGTAGTAACAAGTATTTTAAATAGCTTTGCTAAGTTGTTGCCAAAGTATAAAGGAGACTATTTATTTCTGATGAAAGATTCTCAATTAAAAATATCACACGCAACTATCTGGATTAGCTCCATCGTACTGGGCTTATTGTCTTCAGTACCGCAATTAGCTGCGCACCAGTTTGTTCCTGCTGAAGCTGCTGTGAATGCCGGATTGACTGGCATGTTTGCCTTGTTGATGTGGTATTTTAATATTTTCATACTTTGGCGTAAACCCGCAAAGAGACGCGTGCAAAGCATATCCTACTCAAAATTGTTGAGTTCATTGCTTTTCGGTTTGATCGTAATGTTTGGGCTTGCCTGGGTGCAACAGCTGATATTATCGCATATCAACTTTGGGCCTACTATGCTAATGGTGGAAGTGCGTGGTATACTTATCAACCTGGTGTTTTACATGTTCCTGAACCTGCTGCAGCAAAACTATGAGAACCAACATGTGAATATGGAGCTGGAGCGTATTAAAAGCGATAACCTGGCTGCACAATACGAAATGCTTAAACAGCAAATCAACCCGCATTTCCTTTTCAATAGCTTGAATACATTAAAGGCGATGGTAGAATCTGGCGAGCCGGAGGCTGTAGATTTCATCATTAAGCTCTCTAATTTTTATCGATTTACACTCGAAAGCCGCAAACTCGACCTTATTCATGTTCACGAAGAAATGGAAATTGTTAACGCCTATTTGTTTCTTCAGAAAGCCCGCTTTGAGGCAGGAATTACTTTCACTAATAAGCTTACAGAAAAAAGCCTGAATACATTAGTCCCGCCATTTACCTTGCAACTGCTAGTTGAAAATTGCATTAAACACAATGTCATATCATTGCAACGACCATTGCACATCAGCCTGTATGAGGATGGTGAATTCATTATTGTTGAAAATCAGATCCAGTTAAAAACCGGTGACAATGGATCATTAGGAGTGGGATTAAAGAATATCGATCTGCGTTATAGTCACCTTCTCGAAAAGCATGTTGAGATCACTGACGACCAAAAAACCTTTAAAGTAAAACTTCCGCTTATTTATGAACATCATCATTATTGAAGACGAGCTTAAGACAGCCAAATCCCTCGAAAATATTATCATAAGCCTCCGGCCCGAAACCAAACTGCTCGGCCAATATCAAAGTATAGAAGATTCGGTTACAGCCCTGACAGAAGGTCCGCAGCCCGATTTGATCTTTATGGATATTCAGCTGGCGGATGGCCTTTGCTTTGAGATCTTTAAATCTGTAAAAATAACTTGTCCGGTTGTGTTTTGTACGGCCTTTGATGAATACTCGCTCGATGCCTTTAAAAGTAACGGAGTAGATTATATCCTCAAGCCATTCTCAAAGGATGATATCAAAGAAGCGCTTAGGAAAGTAGATGAGCTTAAAAATTTCTTCCAGCAAAAAACATCGGCCGATCTGGATGCATTGTTGTCGCGACTTAATCCTTCCAGCGGAAAAACAAGTTTCCTGGTTTTCAAAAATCAGAAGTATACGACAGTACAAACCGATAACATTGCCTTCTTTTATATTCGTAATGATGCTACATCAATCATGGGTTTTGATAAGCAGGAGTTTGCATTAAACCAATCACTCGACCAGGTTGCTGCTTCGGTTTCATCAAAGCAATTCTTTCGGGTCAACCGGCAATATTTGGTAAACTTTAAGGCCATAAAGGAGGTTGAGCACTATTTTCTCCGCAAGCTTTATGTAAAACTGGTTATCGAAACACCTGATAAACTGCTCATCAATAAAGAGAAATCGCACAGCTTTTTAAACTGGATGGAGGATAGATAAACTTATCGTAAGGTTTTCAGCGCTCGTTTCACAAGCTCCTTTTAACTAGCGCATACTCACGGTAAGCTGTGGTGACAATTCGCGACGGCATACCGGCCCCGTTATTGTAACTTTTACCTATCGTTTCGGCAGCGGTCAGCTTACCAAAATGCAAAGCAAATCGGGTCGGAAGAGGAACAAAAACGAGCAGGGGCTGATCATCACAAATCTTTCAGATTATCATTCGGGTTCCTGTCAACAAGGTACCCAAACGGATCAATTGCCACAGCCTTAGGTTTGCCTTTTACAACGAATGTAAGCTCATGATCACCTCGTTTGAATTTATGTCGTTTCAGATAAGCGAAATGAGCTTTCGTACTGCCATCTTTGCCTTTAGTATCCTGTCCAAAAACACCTATATCGATATAGGCGTCCATGTTTAATGCAGGCACATCTCCGCCTTTATCACCAAGCCAGGTTTTATCAATATTTACTTTCAGATCAATCCTGTATTCATCCTTATTGCCTGTCGGCTTCACGGTAACCGAATTGATCTTATTGTCGTAAAGTGTCACCTTTTGCCATGTATCAGTCAGATAATATTGCAACGAATCAGGTGTATGCTTCTGGAGATAACGATACAGGTCGTTTGCCCCGGCAAATGGGCCGCCGCTTTTGAAAGCATAAGCATTTCTAAATTCTCGCAAGGCACCATTTAAGCTGTCTTCACCTATTAATTCTCTCAAGCCATACATCCCCACGCCAACTTTATCCCCCCATTCAAACCATTTGTCGGCTTTGATAATGGGGTGTTCTTTTTGATCCATATGCCCGCGTATAAACAGGTAGAACCACAACTGGTTGAGCACAATCGGGCGCATATTGGCCTTGCCATATTTCTTCTCATTCATTATCAGGGCATCGTAGTTGGCTAAACCTTCAGGTATTACCAGCGAACCAACAGTGCTGTTTGGCGCCACCTGGAAACGCCACCATTGCTGCGCCAGAGCTCTTACAGCGTTTGAATACAGATAGTCAAATTGGTCCGGGCTAGTAAAATTGGCATTCCAGCCATTGAATTCGGCATAAGTATTCAACGTAGTCGTCGCAGCTTCGCGAGGCCCATAAGGCGCTGTTTCAACCTGCCGGACATTGTTGAATGGGTAATTGCCATAAACACTGCTGTAGTACTTTAGACCATCTTTATATCCTTTGAGATAACGATCGATGTTATTGCCATGCTCCGGATCATAATAAATATCAATATTGACCTTATGATCGAGCATTACACTGTCTTTCCTGTCGGCATACCGGGCCGAAAGAATGGCAAATGGGATATACATGCCCGGCTTGTCCTGAACATAATGGAAACAATTGCGCCCCTTTTCTTTCCATTGCTTTACCAAATCGCCGTGTGTAATAGCAACCTGGTCACCTTCGGTACTTACGGTTACATCGATACTAAGCAGGTCTGCTGCCTTTCCTGCTTTTAGATTCATGATACCAATCGGATCGTTCTGCGCAATTTCTTCGTCTTCCTTAGGCGGCAATCCTGCTTTCTTCCGAACGTACGGGCTGCTTATCTCGTCGTCATCGTCGTAACCCAGGCCTGGCAAACCACCCGTAAAGAATGTGCCGTTATTGAGTAAGTTATTAGCATACAGGCCATTGGTAAATCCTTTGTGTATGACAGATGAATTGATCTGCAAAACAGCTGAATCTCCGGGCGCCAGCGGTTTATCGAAATTATAAACCCTGAACTCAGCGGTATCTTTTTTTGGCCCGAACCAGCTAAAAAACCCGCGTGAATAAAGCAGTGGATAAGTAAAAGGGACCGCCTTTCCATTGATACTGATAGAATAATCAGTCAGTTCGTCGCCGTCCAGCAGCATGCTGTATATAGGTTCGTGGTTTTTATTGACGATGGTCACCGTCGCTCTAACAAATTCTTTCTTTTCGTGCGGAAAAAGATCAGCATACATTTTAATGCGGGTCACTTTGGGCAACGGCAGGCTTTGAAAATGTTTGAGGGTTTTTTCATAAATGATGGCGCGGTCTTCATTCTCCTCCTTTGTTAAATATTTATTCAGGTAACTTATATTATAATAAATGTAGCCCCCAACTATTAGGAACAGGGGAAGCAGTGAAGCAACCAAAAGTTTGGTTTTCCCGTCGAATCTTTCAGGGATAAGCTGTAATCTTTCTTTAAATGATGAGCTGACGCCGCGGTTATAGAAAAGCGCTGCAATAATAATAAGCAAGCCGGCCGCTAACAACCAATACAGGTTGAACCAAAGTATAGGTTTAACCATATGCCCCATACCATCCATGTCAGACATGCCCGATTTGGGGGTATAAGAATATAAAATGAGGTGATAATCAAACGCTCCGGTAGTATCCAGAAAGAACATTCCTATCCAGAGCGTGACGCCAAATGCATAAGCGGCAAACTTGTTGTTGAAGATAACCTGTACTACATAACAGAAAACGGCTGCAGTAAGTAGTTTTGGCAGTAACACAACCAGGATATAGGTGAAATAAGCCGATAAATTGAGATGAGTAAACCCTTTGATTAGCTGAACAATTACCCCTACTACCAGGGGTAACAACGATAGTCCCGTTGCGATGAGCAGCAGCGAGACCAGTTTCGAACCATTCAATACCCAGTTTGGCGGCGGCAGCGAATCATTGATGAAAGCATATCGCGTCAGCTTATCACGTTGCAGCGTTTCGCCTGTATAGAACATGATGATAAAAAAGATAAAGAACGGAAAAGCATCGTTGAAAATACCAAGCAGCAACGCCGTCCGCGGTAAGTCTGGTATTCCGAAGTTATTATCCCCCAGCCAGAATACAAATCCTAAAAACACACTGCCTGCACCCACGATAATCCAGAAATAATTATCGCGAATGATGTTAAGCAATTCGAGTTTTATGAGACTTTTTAAAGTGATTTCGTTGTATCTGCCCGAAAAACTTACAGCTGGTATTTTGAGCGTTTTATTTGATCGTGTACCCGTTTCGTCTATAGCCGCTTTGTCGCGTTTGCCGGCAAAAAAGGCCTCAAAATTGAAGCGGATATAAGTTATTATCAATACAACCAAACCAAGCGCCGGCCACAAAAAGCGGTTTATAGCCAAAGGGCCATTAAATGCAATAAGCGAATTATTATGCTGCGAAGTGCTCGAATTGTTCATCTGGAACCGCACTCCGTTTAGGCCGAATGGATCCGAAATACCGATAACAGTCGTGTTGGTGGTATGGTCGAGAAAGAACAAGGCGATAAAGTAGAATAGGAACAGCAATATGCCGCCAAAGTAAATCACTTTCACGTTCCGGGTAATGGCTACCAAACCATAAAAAAGTGATGAGGTAAAGAATATATTAGGTATTGCAATAATCAGAAACGGGTAGAGATAATAAATAAACCTGTTAGGGCCATATTGCGCAGGAACAGTTTTTCCTGTTAATGGACCTATATAAGTACTCAAATAGATTGCTATCGGCACTGCGAGGGCAATCAATATCATGAACGTGAAAGAGCCAAGATACCTGCCCCAGAAATATCCGTTTTTGGTAATGGGATAGGTAAGGTAATAATCCTTTGTTTGGTATTCGATATCGCGGTACAGTGCTGTCCCCATCACCGACGAACTGATCAGCATCATCATCATGGTCATACCGCAGCACCAGAACGTGATCAGGTAGGGCGAATTGATATGTTCTTTTTCGCCCACTGGCAGCGAACCGGTAGAGAAAGCAAACATCGTAAACAGCAGTACGGCTGCAAAATAAAGGTAAACGGCGGGCGTGCGGATCCTGTTTTGGATCTCGAACAGAAATATTTTAGAAAACATAAGCTATTGTTTTTGAGTGTTTTACATGGTATTTACATCTACGCGAGTAGCAATATTGCTGAAGTAAACATCTTCCAGATTAGGAGCAGTCGGCACAAAGCCATCCTGAGGCTGGCTACTCTCTTTTAATACCCTGATATGCAACTTCCCCGACTTAAGCTGAGTCGATATTACATTGTAAATGTCCTGATAGAAGTGTATTTCAGATTGGTTTATAGCCTTTGAATAGATCTTGCCTTCCAACTCTTTCACCGCCGTTTCAGGATCGCCGGCATACAAAACTTCACCGAGACAGATGATGGCGAAATTGGAGCAAAGCGTGCTCACATCTTCAACAATGTGCGTCGAAAGAATTACGATGGTATTCTCGCCTAACTGGCTAAGCAGATTATAAAACCGGTTTCGTTCAGCCGGGTCAAGGCCTGCCGTTGGTTCATCAACAATGATCAGTTTCGGGTCGCCGATAAGTGCCTGCGCTATGCCAAAGCGCTGTTTCATACCGCCGGAATAAGTACCCAAATGTTTCTTGCGGTCTTTAAACAGGTTCACTTTTTCTAACAAGCCGAGTACCATATCTTTTCGTTCGCCGGCATTGCCTACGCCTTTTAGCTGGGCAATATGATCGAGCATCCGCTCAGCCGATATTTTGGGATAAACACCAAACTCCTGCGGCAGGTAACCAAGCAGTTGTCTCACCTCAGTTTTATTCTTTAATACATCAAGGTTATCCAGGAAAACGGTACCGGCGTCAGCCTCCTGTAACGTAGCGATAGTTCGCATGAGTGAAGATTTACCTGCGCCATTGGGTCCAAGCAGGCCAAACATGCCGTTTGTAAGCGTCAGCGAAACATCTTTTAATGCCGCTACGCCGTTGGCATAGGTTTTAGAAAGAGAATTGATCACTAATTTCATAGCTATTTAAGATTTAATAGATGTTTCGCCTCCGCGCCGTTAATCATAAGGCTGGCGCTGTCAGCCAGGTGGTAGTTCATATTATTGAGATTGGTCCCTTTGATCCATAAGTGGCTTCGGTTCAGTATGTTCAAATCCACCTGGTCAAACTTATTGTTTTGATCGACGGTAAATACTGACCCGCTCCGGTCGCTCAAGCCAACGGTAGCAGTAAGATGTTTGATCTTGTTGTTTTGAAGTGCCACATTCGAGGCATGGTCTTGCTGTATATTAAGGCTATCGACGGTAAATCCATTGATCATAGTTGGACGCCAGCTAGGATCCCTTGCAATTGTATCGGTTACATTAGCATCATCCACCAGGTAAAATGCATCGGCTTTTAAAGATGTCAAAGTGGGGCACGAGACATACACCACATATTCGGGGCTCACGCTACGCCAATGGCCGCGAAATTTTGCGCCGATGATAAGACGATTCTTTTCCTGCCTGATATTGAGAAAATCCATAGCCTGGGAACTTGCAGCAACCTTAAAGGGGCCCTGTACCAGCATAACATTGAGAGCCGTCGATGACTCAAGCTCAACCGCATCGAAATTTTTATAATCCAATTTTACAAAGTCCCGATAAGGATCGGAATAGTCGCCTTTTTGATATTCGGTTTTAAGCCTTAGATCGTAAAATCCCAGGCTAATAGTAAGCAAGGCGAATGATGCGATCAATATTTTATTGCTTGTCCTCATGTTGATCTCCGTTTAGTTTAATAGCCTCTTGCTCAGCCGCGAAATCTTCGTATTGCTGCCTGATCTCGTCCATCGAAATGCCCAGCAGATACATATTTTTGAAAAGCTCGGGCAGGTTATGCTGCACAAAATTTTGTTTCCGGTAGGCTTTTACTTTTTCAAATCCGTCTTCGGCCACAAAAAGGCCAAGCCCCCGTTTATTATAAACGATCTCTAATCCCTGTAAAAATTCGTACGAACGCATCACGGTATTGGGGTTTACTTCAAGTTCAACTGCCAGATCGCGTACCGAGAGTATCTTCTGCCCGGCGGTCCATTTGCCGGTCAGAATATTCTCGCACACAAATGCGGCAATTTGCAGGTATATCGCTTCGTTATCTTTAAATTCCATCTCTAAACCTGCTTTTCTTTTAATCTGAAATAGGCCGCTGTCCATATCAGCACAGTCACGAGCATTATCGTTATCATTACCATCAGTGAATCGGGCCCGTCGGCACTTATTGAATAATATTTTGGGCCGACATCAAAATTGAGAAACCCGAAAGGCATCGCCAGTTTAATAATTTCCAGCCCGGTAATTGCCTTTAAGAACACAGTATTACATATCAGCAAGACGCCGTAGCCAATAAAAAAAGCGAATCCGGTTTTGATGAAGTGCAGGTTTCTGAAAAGTATGGCGCCGAAAATGGTAATGGCGTGCAGAATAGAAAAGAGCACTAAGAGGATAGGCATTTCACCTTGCCGAAGGCTGAATAGTACAAAATGGTGTCTTGTGTCCCAGTGTTTGGTAATGCCCAGCGCCCCAAGGGCCAGGTAAAAAATCGCGGTATAGACCAACAGGAAGATAGGATAGGAATATATCCAGCCTACAAGGAATTTTTCAAACGCTGTAGCCGGCAGCGTGAGTGCTGGAATAGCTTTATTTTTCTCGCCAAAATCGGTAAATATTGTACTGGTGAAAATAGTACCGGCAATGAGCATCAGCATAATAAAAGATGCGGTCTGGAAACCGGCGTCAGGCGGCTCGAGGACGATAAAAAACAGGAACGATCCTCCAAGCAAAATTACGCCGGTCAGTACAGCGATCGACATCAGATAAGTCCGATAATGCTCAACGGTATGCTTGATGAAAAGGCGGCAGAAACGCTTTAAACTAAAAAAATTATTCATGGCCGCCTCCTGCTTTTAGTGTTTCCATCAATTGAACATTCCCGTTAGTTATCCCATTGAAAAGCAGCTCCAGATCCATTTTGCTGTATTTTCCTGAAGTGTTTTGTATGATGGCGTGTTTACCCCGCATGGTTTCTTCTTCATATAAAACTTTCATCCCGGCGGTATTGTCGAACAAGCCGAATATCAGTTTGTCAGTCACTTCCTCGACAGGGCTGTTGACTACGATTTGATGATTATCAAGTATCAGGATGGTATCTATCAGACTGTCCAGGTCCCTCACCTGGTGGGTTGAGATGATAACGCACCTGTCCGCGTTGAGCATGGAAGCAATTAATTTTCTGAATTGAACTTTAGAGGGAATGTCCAGCCCGTTTGTCGGTTCATCCATAATGAGTACCGAGGTATTGGTGGCCAGGCCAAAAGCGATCATCACTTTCTTTTGCTGCCCGTACGACTGGCTGCTCATCAGCAATTCGGGGTCGACATCCAATGTTTTAAGACTGGCATAAAAATCTGTTAGGCTAAAATTGGGATAAAATCCGGCGGTATTCCTTGCGAACTGGTCGGGCGTTAATGCCGGAGCATAAATATCTTCTGGTATAAAGAACATCTCTTCCAGCATAGACACCCTTCTTTGGGCCGAATTCATCCCGTTCACAACGCATTTGCCCGAAATTGGAAAAGCCAGCCCTGCAATACTTTTTAGCAGCGTCGACTTTCCCGCACCATTCTTTCCAAGCAGGCCATAAATATGGCCCGGGTTTAGCGAAAGACTCAGATTTTTAAATACCGGCCTTCCTTTTTTATACCAAAAATCAAGATTCTCAATCTGAATCATATTAGTGTATTAGTATAATAGTACACTACAAATATAATGACGATTTTTATAAAAGCAAATAAAAATTTAAGCAAGAAAAGCTTGGTTTTACTTAGCCGATTATAGCTGGACAATGAGAAAGCATTTTAACCGATCTGCGATTAAAAATTGAAAGGATAGGTTTCGGGCACCAGGTGGCCATCGGGTTTCAAAAAATCGGCCATCATTTCAGTAAAACTATAAAATCTATCTATTTAGTAGTATTTATTTAAAATGTTTTTATATTTGTCCCGAAGAACTTATACAAATGAAACATTACTCTCAAAATCATAAGGGTATTTCCGGTTTTCATCGAATGCTTTGTTCCGCAAAAGCACTGGGTATGGTCTGTTGTTGTCGCCGCTAACGAACAGTATTCACAAATCATTCTTCATCCCGATTAATCTATTTATTGAAGGCGAAAGCTTTCCAGGTAATCAACAGCTTAACAACGAAACAATATGTGCATGAAATAACTTTTACCCAAAAAAAATAACCGGCAAGGAAGCCTCGCCGGTCTTTTCGGATGAGTGAACAGCCGTAACGCCAATCACTACTGTTCATCATCCCCGGTTTTACTAACGATTGAATCATTAACATAAAACAGTTAAATATATGGAAATATATGTCCATGCAAAAACCTACATCTACCCATTTCTCCGAGTTCTAATCTTCTTAATACTTCCCGCAGCTGTATTTGCGCAGAACACTAGCGCTCCACTGATCAATTCGCACCAGGAAGGTATTGTCATCGATAGCGTTAGCAAACAACCCATTGCCGGGGTAACGCTGCAGATCAAAGGGGTCACTCACTCCGTATCAACCGGCTCTGACGGCCGTTTCACATTTATTACCGGGCAACGATTGCCTTACGCTTTGATAGTCAGTTATATTGGTTACAAAACCAAGGAAGTTATTGTGGATGGCACGCCTGTCACCATAAAGCTTTCGGATATAGTAAGCCAGTTAGGCGAGGTTGTAGTAGTTGGCTATGGTACGCAGCGTAAAAGCGATCTGACAGGTGCAGTAGCCTCAGTTCCCAAGACATTACTCAGCCAGCCGGCATCATCATTTGATAATCTATTACAAGGTGGTGTATCTGGTGTAGCAGTAACGCAAAACTCAGGGCAGCCGGGAGGTACTGCCAACGTGCGCATCCGTGGTGGCAATTCGATCTCATTCGGTAACGCACCTTTGTACGTGATCGACGGGTTCATCATTTATAACAATAATGATTACACCAACGTCGGCTCAAACGGAACAAGCGTTGATGCATTATCGACAATCGATCCCAACGATATTGAATCGATTGAAGTGCTCAAAGACGCTTCTGCTACCGCAATATATGGCTCGCATGGTGCCAACGGCGTAGTGATCATTACCACCAAACGCGGTAAAAAAGGCACCAGCAATATCAGTTTCAGTTCTTACTACGGTATACAGAAGATATCTAAAACGCTCGACCTGTTAAACGCCACGCAGTGGGAACAACTGGTAAACGATGTTAATGCAAGCGACGGATTAGCTCCCACATTTTCATCCACTCAAATTGCTTCGGCCGGAGTTGGTTCAAACTGGCAGCAGGCGGCTTTGCGTACAGCGCCAATTCTGAATGACGAATTAACAATTTCGGGCGGTGATGAAAAATCCCGTTACCTGATTTCGGGCGATTATTTTAACCAGCAGGGTACTATTCTGAACACTGGCTTCAAGAGATACTCAGCCCGTGTTAACTATGAAAAGAATATCTCCGAAAAACTGAAAGTTACCGCTAACGCATTCGGCAGCCAATCTATTGAAAACAAGCTTTATGGCAGCTCATACAATAGCATCAATTTCAGCAATGCTTTTGCTAATCTATTGACGACCTCGCCTTTGGCGCTCATTAAGAATGCGGATGGTTCTTATAATACCGCTAACCCCTACCTGACAACGCCAACCAATCCCATACAGGATATCGTAGCCACCACCAATCAAACCACGCTTGACCGTTTCCTGGGGAATTTTGCAGCAGAGTATAAAATTATACCCGACCTGACATTAAAGGTCAGCGCCGGTGCAGATATTTTGAATACTTCGCAGGATTACTATGCGCCTTCATACACCGGGTCACCGGCGGGAGCTTCGAACGGTTATTCAGTAAACGGTTATGCTTCCATAGGATCTGGTAACGAGTTAAGCTGGCTGAACGAGAACACACTTACTTATGACCATAACTTCAACGATAAACATTTCCTGAATATCCTGGCGGGTTATACTACGCAATATACCCAGTTTAAATCGGTCGTTGCTTCGGCACAAAAATTTCCAAATGACCTGACGAATTACAACAATTTGTCGTACGCCGGAGTTCCTAACCTGCCAACATCCACAGCATCGAGCCAGGCACTTAACTCTTACCTGGGAAGGGTGAACTATTCCTACCTGCACAAGTATAATTTTACCGCTTCTGTACGTGCTGATGGTTCGTCAAAATTGGGTTCCAATAATAAATGGGGATATTTCCCTTCTGCCGGGTTCTCGTGGAATGTCGACCAGGAGAACTTTTTTAAACCGCTTGTAAATACGATCAGTGCATTTAAGTTACGCTTAACGGCAGGCCGGACCGGTAATTCGGAAGTACCGCCTTATGCCTCACTTTCAGCACTAGCGCCGACGAACTATTATTTCGGCAGTAAGCTGGTTACCGGTATTGCGCCACTGCAATTGCCTAATCCGGATCTGAAATGGGAAACTACTACCCAGTATGATGGTGGTTTCGATCTTGGCTTCTTCGATAGCCGTATCAACGTAACTTTTGATGCTTATTATAAAAAGACTACAAACCTGTTATTGAATGTTCCGCTGCCACTGTATACCGGTTATGCCAGTGAATTGGAGAACGTGGGCAGCGTCGAAAACAAAGGTTTGGAGTTAGGCATCAATACTGAAAATGTTAAAACGGCCAGGTTTAGATGGAAAACCAACCTCCAGATAGCGGCTAACAGGAACAAAGTGCTGAGTCTTGGTCCCGGTGTAACCAGCTATTTCCCGATAGCGCCTATCGGCCAGGTATCACCCGTGATTGTTAAGGTCGGCTTACCTATCGGTACGTTCTGGGGCTATTCGACCACCGGGTTGCTCACTGCTGCTGATCTCACAAACGGGACACCATTGTTAGCAGGCGTACCTCAAAAAGTGGGCGACACCAAATATGTAGACTCCAATGGAGATGGCAAAATCACCACTGCGGATAAACATGACCTGGGCAGCGCCCAGCCCAGATTTACCGGCGGTATTAACAACACGTTTACCTTTGGTCAATTCGACCTGTCGGTGTTTTTCCAGGGGTCTTATGGAAGCAAAATATTTAACCTGTTACAGCAAACGCTCGAAAGGCCGACCACTTCTTTAAATGCATCAGCCGAGCTGCTTAACCGTTATAGCACTTCTAATCCAAACGGTACAGTTGCCCGGGCAACCAATTCACCGGTTCCGCAGGTGACAGACCGATATATCGAAAATGGCTCTTACCTGAAATTGAAAAATACTTCGTTGGGTTATACCTTCAATAGCCTGGTGGCATCAAGAATCCATGCCAAACAGATCAGGATATATGTGTCCGGTCAAAACCTTCTGACCATCACCAAATACAAGGGCTTTGACCCCGAAGCAAACTTTTATGATAACGATAATACCAAACAGGGTATCGATTATGGCACCTATCCGCCTGTACGCACTTTCCTGGCTGGGGTAAATGTCACTTTCTAAACCAAAATGAATAAAAAGATGAAAAAGATATCCGCTATAAAATTGATAGTTTTTCTCACGGCTGTTTCTCTCACGGGGATATACTCGTGCAAAAAACTGGATGAGAATCCAAGCTCGGTCATCGTAGCCTCGCAGTTTTACAAAACTGCCTCAGATGCTAATTCTGCTGTGAATGCTGTATACAGCACTTTGAACAGTGACCCGGCAGGCGACTTCCCTTTGTATGGCCGTCAGCTCAATCTGCTTACTGAGAATGCCAGCGATAACCAGATTTACAGTCCAAGCAATACAAATCCGGATGTGCGGGCAATGGGTACGGTAACTTATATATCGTCCAACAGCCGTGTACAAAAGGTCTGGCAGCAGCTGTACTATGGTATTAACCGTGCCAACATCGCCATAGATAATATTCCGTTTATCCAGATGGATACAACACAGCGCGCCCGGCTGGTGAGGGAAGCGAAATTTATACGCGGCCTTCTTTATTTTGATCTGGTGCGACTTTACGGCGCAGTGCCTTTGATCCTGCATAATCCAACAACAATCAACCCTACCGCTTTATTAGTTGGTCGTACTTCTACCGACTCGATTTATAATCAAATCATTAGCGATTTGAAGGATGCAACCAGTCTGCCGAAATCCTATTCAGGAACTGACGTCGGCAGGGCAAGCGGAGGCGCAGCGCATACTTTATTGGCTAAAGTATATCTGACAAAACAGGATTGGACGGACGCATTGGCGCAGCTTAATATCATTATCAACGGAGGCTATGGCTATGCCCTTTTCCCGAACTATTACGATGCATTTCAAAAAGGTACCAAGAACGGGAAGGAACATATCTTTTCAGTTCAGTTTGAAACAAACCTGGGGGCCGTTAACAGCGAACAGTATTTGAGCCTTAGCTTCACCTCGTTCAATACCCAAACATGGCCCATAGATGTGCCTGCCGATAGCAGTCTTTACAAGTTGTTCAGTGCAACTGATACCCGCCGGGCAGTTACTTTTTATAGCTCAGTTTATAACGCTGCCACAGGCCAAACGGTGGTTTTCAATAATCCTTATGTGCCTTACTTTAACAAGTTTGTCGATTACAGTTTGACACCGCTTACTACTCAAGCCCAAAGCGGTATCAACTACCCGGTATTACGCTATGCCGATGTGCTGCTGATGTATGCAGAAGCTCAAAATGAGCTGAATGGCGGTCCTACAACAGATGCCTACGCTGCCATTAACCAGGTCAGAACCCGGGCCAATGTGCCTAATCTGACCGCTGGCCTGAGTCAGTCGGATTTCAGGGATTCGCTTTTCCTCGAAAGAAGAAAAGAATTTATCCAGGAGGGACATCGCTGGTTTGATTTGGCACGCCTGGGAGCCACAGTATTAGTGGACGCTCTACATAAAATACCCGCGAAATCGGCAGCATCTTCTAAAAATATTTTGTTCCCCATACCGCTGGTGGAAATCCAGCTTAACCCAAAACTGAATCAAAACCCGGGGTATTGATTTGAATTTTTAACCATTAAACAAATAATTATGACACTATCAGATGTATCACTTATCGGAAAAAAAATACTGGTAGGCATTGTTGTCACCATTATTCCCTTCGCAATCATCGTCGGCGGACTATGGTTCACCCAGCACGCACTTAGCACGCACGATGCAAAAAAAAGCTTCAGTACAAACTACATCAAAACCAGAAAATCATGAAAATCGAAAAAGCAACTAAGGACCAGATCACCTGGAATGTGATCGTGAGCCTGTTCATTTATATCCTGCCCATAGCGGCGATGTTCATTACGTTTCTGATCACGGGGCAGCGGCCGTGGGAAAAGAAAACCCAACACATAGAAAACACTAAAACAATAACCTCTAAAAACTCGCAAAACAATGGAAGCAACGATTGATTTTATCAAGAGGATTATCGATAATTTGAATGGTATCGGTTTTCCGTTCCTGGTCTTTTTCATAGGCATACTTGAAGTAACGTTTGGTCTTTACAAGAATAAGTGGCCAAATAACGAACGCTGGGTAGATATCAGCTGCTTTATTCTGCCAAAGCTGGTAATACAGCCCCTGGTAGCTTATTACAGTTTACACTTTTTGCCATTTATTTTCCCGGAAGCCAAGAATGTGTTTCGCTGGGTACCTTTCTTTTGGGGATTTGCCATCATCGCAGTAGCCGATGATCTGACCCAATACTGGTATCATAGGCTGCATCATCAGATTCCATGGTTGTGGCGTTTTCACCGCACGCACCATTCGGCGTCTTACATGGGCATGGCAATGGCGAGCAGGCAGAATATCATTTATACAATCTTTTTCTCGCAGATATATCTGACGGCAGCATTGGTTTACCTGGGCCTGGGTATCCCGGCAATTGCAGTTAGGGCTATCAAATCGACAATCACGACCCTGGCTCATTCGAGCATTCCGTGGGATAAACCGTTCTACAAATACAAAGTGCTTCATCCTATAGCCTGGGTATTGGAGCGATTGATCTCAACGCCGGCAACACATCACGCGCATCATGCCGCCACTACCGACGATGGGGTTGGTCATTACAAAGGCAATTTTGGCAACATGTTCTTTTTGTGGGACATCATATTCGGCACCGCCCTCATTTCACGTAGATATCCGTCGGCCTATGGCATTTCGCATTACGAAGGCGACCAATGGACCGCACAATTGCTTTGGCCAATATTCAAATCGAAAGTTGAAGGCAGTGAGCTGGCGCCAAATGGCCCCGTAGTAAGAGTGGAAGACGACTATGAAGCATTGGCCCGAAGGGAGGCGAATAAAGAAAAGAAAGAAACAGTAAAACAACAATCAGTCGCAGTTCCGGCATTTTCTAACAATTAAAAGATGAAGCACATTAATCGAATCAAAGCCCTGTCAATAGTCTTACTGGCCGGGTCGCTTTTCACCAATATTGCGGGCGCGCAAACCTATACGCAGCAGCAACAGCCGTTTCAGGGTGTTGAGGGAAAAACATTTGCTGATTCAAAAGAGTCATGGGTAACTAACCCCAAAGCACCCAAGGGTGCACCAAATGTAGTTTGGATCATATTGGATGATGTAGGCTTCGGAGCATCGTCCACATTTGGGGGATTGATTAGTACGCCCAATTTTGATACGCTGGCGCGTTTGGGTCTGCGATATACCAATTTCCATACAGCAGGTATATGTGCTCCCACGCGTTCAGCATTATTGACCGGTCGTAATCATCACTATGTGCATGTGGGAGGCTTTTCGCACACACAATTGTCGGCCGGTTTCCCGGGTTGGGATGGCAGGATACCCTCGGACAAAGGAACAGTTGCCGAAATACTACGCGAAAATGGTTACAATACTTTTGGTGTAGGCAAGTATGGTGTCACTCCGGACGAGGACGCTACAGATGCCGGACCGTTCGACCGCTGGCCGTCAGGCAAAGGATTTGATCACTTCTTTGGTTTCCTCGGATCGCAAACAGATCAATATAAACCAGACCTGATAGAAGACAATGCCCATGTTACACCTGATGGCCGTAACTTGAATGACCAAATCACTGATAAGGCCATTTTCTATCTGACCAGGCAGCAAAAGGTGGCACCCGATAAACCATTCTTCCTGTATTATTCGCCCGGGGCTACCCACGCCCCGCACCAGGTAAGCCATGAATGGAGTGACTTATACAAAGGTAAATTTGACGAAGGTTGGGACGTATTCAGGCAGCGGGTTTTTGAAAGGCAAAAAAAAGAAGGGATTATTCCGGCTAATGCTGTTTTACCTGACCGTAATCCAAATATAAAAGCATGGAATACCTTATCAGCTGATGAGAAACGTTTGTATGCCCGCTTTATGGAAGTATATGCAGGTTATCTCACCTATGCTGATCATGAAGTTGGTCGCCTGGTTCAATATCTGAAAACAAGCAAACAGTTGGATAACACGCTGATCTTTGTTATTATAGGTGATAACGGTGCCAGCAAAGAAGGTTCGTTAAATGGTGATGTTGACAGACAAATTCTGCTCAAACAGCATAGTGAACAAGAGAATATTCAGTACAATCTGGCTAAGATCGGCGAGATAGGTGCACCCGATGGAACCCAAACTAATTACCCGCTAGGTTGGGCCCAGGCAGCTAACACACCATTCAAATACTGGAAACAGGATGCTAACTCCGAGGGCGGAACACGTAACCCGCTGATCGTTTTTGCGCCGAAGGTGATCAAAGATCCGGGGGCTATCCGCACGCAGTATGGTCACGTGATCGACGTTCTGCCAACGACGTTGCAGTTAATAGGTCTGAATGTCCCTGAATATATTCGCGGTATCAAACAGGATACTTTGCAGGGCACTTCTTTAGCATACTCATTTAATGACCCAACTGCAGCTTCGAAACATCGGATACAGTATTACTATATTTTTGGCTCACGTTCAATTTATAAAGATGGATGGAAAGCCGAGGTTTATCATCATCCCGACTTTACCGATCTGACCAACCCCGGCAGTCAATGGAAACCTGATTCAACTGTTAATAACTTCGACAAAGACGTTTGGGAATTATACAACCTGAACACGGATTACAACGAAAGAGTCAATCTGGCAAGCAAATACCCGGATAGGCTAAACGAGTTGAAGGCTCTTTATGACGAGCAGGCAAAAAAGAACCATATCTATCCTTTTATCGACTGGGAAGATGTGCTTAAAGGACGGCTGCATCATGTGCAATCACCATCCGCGGATCAGGCCAAGTCAAAATAGCAAGGAATTTAACCATGAGACGTTACAGCCTCTTATTGTCAGCATTATTAATTGTTTCATGCAAACAGCATACACAGGTTACCGGCAGCGTTATAGCGCCGGTAGCCCCTGCTGTGCACAAGGCCGCGCTTTGTTGCGAATCTAATATTCCAAAAAGGTTTGCTTCCCTTACCGCTCAAAAGCCGGATGTTTCGGCCATCACCTCAGTCAAAGATCACAAAGGGATGGTTTGGATAAAAGCCGGAAACTTTTTGATGGGCGCCGACAATAAACAGGCGTCCGAGGATGAATACCCTAAGCATAAAGTCGGGGTACACGGCTTCTGGATGGATGCCACAGAAGTAACCAATGCTGAGTTTTCCCAGTTTGTAAAAGCAACCAGCTATGTCACCACTGCCGAACGCAAACCAGATTGGAATGAAATGAAAAAACAACTGCCTCCTGGTACACCCAAACCCGCCGATAGCTTGCTGGTTGCTGCATCGTTGGTGTTTGATGCGCCAGAACAGGTGGTTAACCTAAACGATTACACCCAATGGTGGTCGTGGAAAAAAGGAGCGGACTGGAAACATCCACACGGACCGGGGAGTTCGATAAAAGGTAAAGAAAACTATCCGGTGGTGCATGTTTCCTGGCTTGACGCGGTTGCCTATTGCAAGTGGGCCGGCAAACGATTACCTACCGAGGCTGAATGGGAATGGGCGGCACGCGGCGGATTGCAAAACAAACTATATCCCTGGGGCGATGACCTGGTAGACCATGGCAAAGTAAAAGCCAATACATGGCAGGGGCATTTCCCTGATCGCAATACCCTAAGAGATAAATTTTATGGATTGGCACCTGTCGGTTCCTTCGCGCCAAACGGGTATGGCCTGTATGATATGGCCGGGAATGTCTGGGAATGGTGTGCCGACTATTATAACAATAGCTACTACAAGTCGGTGGCAAATGGTGCAGTTGATCCTAAAGGGCCTTCAAAAAGTTATGACCCTGATGAACCGTATACAAAGAAACGGGTAATGCGCGGCGGGTCTTTTTTATGCAACGAAAGTTATTGCACCGGCTATCGTGTAGCCCGCCGGATGAAAAGTACGGAAGACAGTGGTATGGAGCATTTGGGTTTCAGGTGTGTGCAGGATAATTAAAAGTAAACAGCCATCAGAAAACCAGGTCCACACCGCTCTTTAATCCTTCTTCGTATTTTTCTTTATTAAACTTATAAAGAAATGGGGAGCGGTGTGCGCCTATTTTCCTTGTCTCATTCAGTTTGATAATAATGCCTGTAGCCATCAAACGTTTGGCAAAGTTCCGGTCATCTAGTTGTTTATCCAGTATGGTTTCGTACAGGCTATGGATCTCGGGCAGCGTAAATTTTTCTTCCAGCAATTCGTATCCAATCGGGTAATGGGCAATATGCAGCCGCATGGCTTTTAGCGCTTCTTTGATGATCATTTCATGATCAAACATCATCGGCGGTAACTCATTTACCGGCCACCATGCACAATCCGCTTCCTGCTCCGATTTTGTGACGGATACCTTTGAGAATTCCGTCAACGTGTAAAAGGCGATGGATACGAAATAGTCAAAAACCCATGAATCAGCGGGCACATCAAACCCGGTTATCTTTGATAATTTTTCAGCGGTAAAACCATTGTCGGCTACGCGCTGAGGATTCCCGAACGCATTGAACTTCTGTAAAAACAGATCTTTTAAGCCGGTTCGTATATGAGCTATTCGTTTGGCTGCCTCTTCAATGGACTCTGTTCTTTTGATATAACCGCCGGTCACCGTCCACTTCTCATCCGCAAAAGGTTGCTGCAGCAAAACCTTCAGTTCTTTTTCATGATATCCGAATATTACATTGTCTACCGACACATTGCGCAGGTAATCATTTGCCGGGTTAAAAAAGTCGTCGAATAGCTCTTCTGTCATAATTAATAATTAGCTCCAAAATTAAATATTTGCCATTGTGTAAAAAATACGCAATGAAACTTGTTTTTGTAAAAATCACGATATATCTTTATTCCGTTCAAATTACGGATTGAATTTAACCAATTAATCAAAAAGACATCATGAGAAAACTGATTTTTATTTTTACAGTGGCTATGGCCCTGTTTTTCGGTCTGAATGCCAAAGGGCAAACCACCGATTATTTCCCGGGTAAGTGGAACGTCGTGGTTATGGGTACGCCCAACGGAGATGCTAAAATGACCTTTGTGCTGGAAAGGAAAGACGGCAAGCTGAGCGGTGTGGTGCAAGATACCACCGGCAAGGAAATGACCAAGATCACCCAGATCGATGAAAAAGACAAAACCATCACCGCTGCATTCACTATTCAGAGCTATGACGTTTCATTAACAATGGAGCCCGTTGATGATGACCATGTTAAAGGCAGCCTGATGGGTATGTTCGAGGCAAAAGGCAT